>Ga0105237_10000076_pt1 | contig 131773 bp, 117 predicted proteins | sample KBSC24metaG_FD_81520 | JGI IMG/M metagenome (GOLD analysis project Ga0105237, IMG submission 81520) | Corn rhizosphere microbial communities from Kellogg Biological Station, Michigan, USA - KBS C2-4 metaG | ecosystem: Host-associated > Plants > Roots > Rhizosphere > Soil | place: Michigan...
ACAGGACAGTGAAACGCCTCTGCGCCGATGATAGTGCGGGTTCCCGTGTGAAAGTAGGACATCGTCAGGCTTCTATCCCAGCTCCAACCCCGACCTCCCATGGTCGGGGTTTTTGCTTTGGGGATTCGGTTTTTGCCTAAGGGCTCCATACTGAAGTAAGCTCCGCGGGAAACGTCGGGCGCCGGGCCCGCCGCCCAATCCAACGCCGGACGCCCGATGGACATTTCGATAGCCGGTATCCTCGCGCTCGACGGCGCCACGAACGGCGCGATCTATGCCTTGCTGGCGCTGTCGCTCGTGCTCGTATTCGTCGTGACGCGCGCGATATTCATCCCGCAGGGTGAATTTGTCGCTTACGGCGCGTTGACGCTGGCGATGCTGCAAATGGGGAAAGTGCCGGCGACCACGTGGTTGGTGCTGACGCTCGGTGTTGCTGCAGCGCTGCTTGATGTCGCCGCTGAATGGCGGCGCGGCAGCAGCGTTCGGCGCATGGCCAACGCAGCGCTCCGTCATATTGGTTTTCCGGTATTGATCACCTGTATCGCAGTCTGGTCAGCGCCCCGGAATCTTCCGCTGGTCGTGCAGAGTCTGGTGACTCTGGGCATCCTCACGCCGCTCGGTCCGTTGATCTACCGCCTCGCTTATCAATCACTGGCCGATGCGAGCGTGCTGGTGCTATTGATCGTTTCGGTGGGTGTGCACTTCACCCTGACGGGCCTGGGCTTGGTTTTCTTCGGCGCGGAGGGATTTCGCAACCCGAGTTTCTGGGACGATCGATTCACGCTCGGGCCGTTGGCACTGAGCGGCCAAGTCGTCATCATCTTCGTGGTTTCGATTGTGCTGATCGCCGGGTTGTGGATGTTTTTCGACCGAAGTCTGGCGGGCAAGGCGCTGCGTGCCACCGCGATCAATCGCCTTGGCGCCCGCTTGATGGGTATTTCGAGCACGGGCGCGGGTCAGCTGAGTTTCACGTTGGCAGCGTTCATCGGTGCGCTGTCCGGCTTGCTGATCGGTCCGACGACGACTGTCTTTTATGATTCCGGATTCCTCATCGGACTGAAAGGATTTGTTGCCGCAATCGTCGGCGGACTTTCAAGCTATCCGGCCGCGGCCGCAGGTGCGCTCTTTGTTGGTCTGTTGGAATCTTTTGGCGCCTTTTACGCCAGCGCTTTTAAGGAGGTGATCGTTTTTACGTTCATTCTTCCGGTGCTGCTTTGGCGCTCCTTCAGCGATCCGCATTCCGACGATGAAGAGTGAATCATGAGCTTGCGCCGCTTCTCGCTCCTCGTCTATCTCGCCGCCATGGCCGTTCTTCCGCTGCTGCCGGTTCCGGAGTTCTGGATCACGCAGCTGAATTACATCGGCCTCTACGCCCTCGTCGTGATCGGGTTGATACTGCTGACCGGCGTGGCGGGGCTCACTTCATTCGGGCAGGCCGCGTTCGTCGGTCTTGGAGCCTATACCGCGGCCTACCTGAATACAGTGCACGCCATCTCGCCCTGGGTGACGGTTGTGGTCGGGCTCGCGCTGACCCTGGCGAGCGCACTGATACTGGCGACGTTGACGCTTCGCATGTCGGGTCACTATCTGCCGCTTGCCACCATCGCCTGGGGCTTGTCGATTTTCTATCTGTTCGGCAATCTGGAATTCCTGGGGAAATATGATGGCCTGCTCGGCATCGCGCCGATCAATTTTTTCGGTTCTCCGTTGAATACTGGCCGCGGCTTCTATTATTTGTTGTGGACGCTGGTATTGCTGGCGGTTTTTGCCGCCGGCAATTTGCTGGACTCGAGGGCCGGCCGAGCCCTGCGTGCGCTGAAGGGGGGCGTGACGATGGCCGAAGCGATGGGCATCAATACCTTCGGCTACAAGGTTCTGGTGTTCGTGCTGGCCGCGTTGCTGGCGTCGATCGCGGGATGGTTGCTGGCGCATTTCCAGCGCACGGTGAATCCTTCGCCCTTCGGTCTGAAAATGGGGATCGAGTATCTCTTCATGGCAGTCATCGGCGGCGTCGGTCATGTCTGGGGAGCACTGGCCGGCGCCGCCGTCGTGAAGTTGATGGAAGACCAGTTGCAGGTCTGGCTGCCGAAATTGCTGGGCGGCAGCGGCAACTACGAACTGATCGTCTTCGGCGTGGTGCTGGTGATGGTGTTGAAGTACGCGCGAGACGGCGTCTGGGCTTTCATCGATGCGCGGCTGCCGCGTGTCGTGCGGCGCCTCGATTGGTCGCAGGCGGCCGCCCTGAGCGAGCGAGCAAGGCCGGCGGCCGGCGAGGCCGTGCTGGCGGTCGTCGCGGTGCGCCGTGAATTCGGCGGGCTGATCGCGGTCAACGACGTCAGCTTCGATGTGCGCGCGGGGGAAATCGTCGCATTGATCGGACCGAACGGCGCCGGCAAATCGACGACGTTCAATCTGATCACCGGCCTGCTGTCGCTGACGCGCGGCGAGGTTCGATTCCGCGGCAGCTCGCTGCGCGGGATGCCGTCGCGCGAGATCGCCCGCCTTGGCGTGGGGCGCACTTTTCAGCACGTGAAGATGATCCCGACGATGAGCGTGCTCGAGAACGTCGCGCTGGGGGCTCACAGCCGCGGCAGCGGCGGGGCCGTGAAGGCGATGCTGCGGCTCGATCGTGCCGAGGAACGGCGCTTGCTGCGAGAAGCGGAGCGCCAACTCGAGAGAGTCGGCATGCGCCATCAGATGCACGAACTGGCCGGCAACCTGGCACTCGGCCCGCAGCGCCTGATGGAAATCGCCCGAGCCCTCAGTACCGATCCGGCCCTGCTGCTGCTGGACGAACCGGCCGCCGGCCTGCGCTTGAAGGAAAAACAAGGGCTCGCCGATGTGTTGCGTCAGCTCAAAAGCGAGGGCATGAGCATCCTGCTGGTCGAGCACGATATGGATCTGGTCATGGGCCTGGTCGATCGTGTGGTGGTCATGGAATTCGGAATCAAACTGATCGAAGGCACGCCGGATGAGGTACAAGCAAGTCCTGCCGTGCGGGCTGCGTACCTGGGCACGGAGCACTAAAAAAAGAAGCCATGGCTCAACCGCTCCTGATCGTCAACGACCTGCATGCCGGCTATGGGCGGGCGGAAGTCCTGCACGGCTTGAGCCTGCGTGCCGACGAAGGCAGCGTCATCACCGTGATCGGGCCGAATGGCGCCGGCAAGTCGACGCTGCTGAATGCCTTGATGGGCGTGCTGCCGGCCAGCGGGGAGTTGCTGTTTCGTGCGCAGCCGCTGGCCGAACTGACACTCGAAGAGCGCGTTCAGAACGGCATGGCGCTGGTCCCGGAACAGCGCGCCTTGTTCGGCACGATGCCGGTCGAGGACAACCTGAAACTCGGCGCGTGGCGACGCATCCGGCAGGGTGCGAAGGACAGCGGCGCGGATCTGGACAAGGTCTACGCGCAGTTTCCAAGATTGAAGGAGCGGCGCCTGCAGTTGGCCGGCACGCTCTCGGGTGGCGAGCGCCAGATGCTCGCACTGGGGCGGGCGCTGATGTCGCGCCCGAGCCTGTTGATGCTCGATGAGCCCAGCCTCGGCCTGGCGCCGCTCGTGGTGCGCGAGATCTTTCGCATCATCCAGGGCCTGCGTGCCACCGGCGTGACCATCCTGCTGGTCGAACAGAACGCCCGCGCCGCGCTGGAAGTCGCCGACTACGGGTACGTGCTCGAGATGGGCGAGATCGCCCTCGCCGGCCCGGCCGCTCAGCTGGCCCGCGATGCGCGCATCGTCGAGACCTATCTCGGCGCGAAAGTGAGCGTCGCATGACCGCTTCGTCGTCGCGCCACCGCGCTCTCCCCACGCCGTGCGAGCTGGAGGAAGGCGTGCTGGCCGATCTGCTCGGCTACCAGATCGTGCAGGCCGAACTGGCGACGCATCGGATGTACATGCAGCACATCGGCGAGCCGATGCAGTTGAAGGCCATCGAGTTCACGATCCTGATGCTTCTGCTGGCGAATCGCGAAGTCACCGGCAAGCGGCTGTGCGATGCGCTGGCGCTCTCGGCGCCCAATCTGACGATCCTGATCGACCGCTTGCAGGAACGCGACCTGATCCAGCGTGTGCGCAGCGAGACGGACCGCCGCTTCCAGTACCTGAACCTGACGATCGCGGGTCTGGCGCTGGCCAGCCGGGCGCAGCGCGAAGCAGCCACGATGGAAGACGAACTCAAGGACGTGCTCAGCACCGCTGAGCACGCGATGCTGGTCGAACTGCTGAGCAAGGTCGCCCGTCACCGCCCCTGAGCGGTGCCGAAGGCGGTCAGAGCAAGGTTCGCAGCTGCGCCTGTGCTTGCAGCAGCGCGGGCAGGCATTTTTCGACCAGCTCGTCCATGCGCATGCGCGCCGCGTGCACGCTCATGTTCATCGCAGCGACGGTATCACCGCGGAAGTTCTTCAGCGGGACCGCGATCGTGCGCAGGCCGAGCTCTAGTTCCTGGTCGACCATCGCATAGCCGTTGGCGCGGGCGCGGGCGATCTCGAGCCGCAGCCGGTCCTTGCTGGTGATGGTGTTGGCCGTCAACGGGTGCAGCGTCTCGTGTTCCAGCCAGGCATCCACTTCTTCCGGCGGCAAGGCTGCCAGCAGCACGCGCCCGTTGCTCGTGCAGTAGGCCGGCACCCGCGTGCCCGGCTGCAAGGTGGCCGAGACGACTCGACCGGCGCTGGCCGCGCTGACCGCGATGACGTCGCTGCCGTCCAGCACGCCCGCCGACGACGCCTCCTGCATTGCGTAAGCCAAACGCTGCAGTTGCGGCTGGATCACACGCGGCAGACGTGCCGAGTGCATGTAACTCTGGCCCAGGCGCAGTACCTTCGCCGTCAGGCCGAACATCTTGCGATCGGGCTGCACGTAGCCGAGGTAAGTCAGCGTGATCAGGTAGCGCCTCGCGGCGGCCCGCGTCAAGCCGGCCCGTTCGGCCACCTCGGTGATGCTGAGCTTCGGCCGGTCCTGATCGAACGCTTCGATCACCGCCAGGCCTTTTTCGAGGCCAGCGATCAAGTCGCGTTTGTTGGGACCGGTCTCGCCGGCGGTGGCCACCGCCGTCACGGGGGAACCTGCACGCGGCAGGGCATCTTCATTCAGCGGGACCATCCGGACAACATTCATAAATCCAACCTCGGTTGCAAATCGATCCAGGCAAAACGAACGGCGCTAATTGGCGTGTTTTTCGATCGGAATATGCGTGGACCACAGGCTACAGCGTAGATTTGTTTCTGTGTGCGAGGAGCCGAGGCAAAAGGGCGAGGCTCGCGCAATTTGCTCCGCAAATCGCGCAGACGGTCGCGTGCAAACGAGAGCTGATAACACATCTGATAAAAGCGACGGAAACTTGCGCAGCCGGCGGCCTGTGGCGTTCTTGACGAGACTTCTTGCTCGGCGCGCCCGGGCACTCCGCCCGCTGGTCGCTCTCTAGACCAGCGAGCGCAGCGCGGTGGCGGCCTCTTGCAGCGCAGGAAGAAGCTTTTCCACCATCGATTCGGTGGAGTAGGAATGTGCCTGGACCGTCATGCCGATGGCGCCGCAGGTCTCGCCCTTGCGGTCCCTGACGACGACGGAAATGCCCCGCAGGCCCGGATCGAGCTGCTGATAGGTCACCCAATAGCCGAGTGCCCGGGCCGTGACCACGATCTCTCGGAACTTGACCGGATCGACGATCGTCTGCGCCGTGAAGCTGGCGAAATCGTGCTCGGCGATCCAGCGGTCCAGCGCCTCGTCGCTCCAGGTCGCGAGGGTCACCACCCCCGGTGTGACCACGTGACCCGGCACTCGCACGCCGACCTGGTAGCCGAGGGAGATGAAGCGCGGGGCGTTGCTGCGTACCAGGTAGACCACTTCGTGACCATCGAGCACGCTGAAATTGACGGTCTCGCCGGTCTGCATCGAAACACGTTGCGCGAACGGCTGAACCAGGCGCGGCATGCGTGCCGCCGCGAGATAGCTCTGCCCGAGCCGTAACACTCTTGGCAGCAGCCAGAAATGTTTGCCGTCGGTCGCCGCATAGCCGAAGTGGGCGAGGCTCAACAGGTAGCGCCGCGCTGCGGTGCGCGTGATGCCGGCGCGGGCAGCCATCTCCGAGGCGGTCAGGCGGGGATGGTCGTCATCGAAAGATTCGATGACCCGCAGACCCTTGCCCAGGCCCTCGATCAAATCCTTTCGGTCGATTTCGAACTGCTTATCGTCCATCGAAGTAGCCGGATGCCTTGACGCCGGGGCGGAGCTGCCCGCGCGACAAATCATGGCGCATGCAGGTCCTGGCGGCCTCGTGAAGAACCCGCAACGCGTGCGCACCGTGGACGCCAGGTGAAAACCCGCGAAAACGCTGTTCAGCGCTCCGCGTGAGCGATCATCGCTCGACGGCTGCCGGTGGCGCTTGCCCTAGCGCAAGCCGCTGTCTAAGGTTCGTGCTTGCAGGGGCAGCCACCGCCGGCCGGGGTCGCCGAACGGGCCGGACGGCCCGCCCCGCCCTCACCGCCACGCTGGAGACCCGAGCCTCATGCCTACCGTCCTGATCCTCAATGGCCCTAACCTCAATCTGCTGGGCACGCGCCAGCCCGAGGTCTATGGCAAGACCACGCTGGCCGATGTCGAAGCCATGTGCCGAGAGGCCGGCCAGCGCCTCGGCGTCGAAGTCGATTGCCGGCAAAGCAACCACGAAGGCGCGTTGATCGATGCGATCCATGAGGCCGGTGCGGCTTTCAAGACCGGCGCGGTGCTCGGCGTCGTGATCAACGCGGGCGCCTACACGCACAGCTCGGTGGCGCTGCACGACGCGATCAAGGGTGTCGACGTGCCGGTGATCGAAGTCCACATCTCGAACGTGCATGCGCGCGAGGAATTCCGCCACCACTCGTGGCTGTCGCCGGTGGCGGCGGGCATCGTCGTGGGTTTCGGCGTCGACGGCTACGTGCTGGCGATGGAAGGCCTGGTGCGCAAGACTGCGAAGGCGGTTCGATGAAGCACCTTTCGACCTGCCCGTACTCGTCGGGCGAGGAGCTGGCATGAGCACCGACCGAGAGTCCATCGCCGATGTCGACAACCCGCTCGGCATCGATGGCATCGAGTTCATCGAATACGCCACGAGCAAGCCGCAGGCGCTGGGCCAGGTGCTGGAGATGATGGGTTTCCGGCCGGTCGCGCGGCATCGCTCGCGCGAGGTGCTGCTGTACCGCCAGGGCGAGATGAACATCATCGTCAACGCGCATGTCAGCGCGCTGCCGCGCAGCGTGCAGCCGACCGAAACGCCGGTGATCTCGGCGCTGGCGCTGCGTGTGCGCGATGCCTCGGCGTCCTTCAAGCGCGTGCTGGAGCGCGGTGCCTGGGCGGTGCCGACGCATGTCGAGGTGATGGAGCTGAACATCCCGGCGATCCACGGCGTCGGCACCAGCCGCGTCTATTTCGTCGACCGCTACAGGGACTTCTCGATCTACGACGTCGATTTCGTGCCGATCCCGACGGTCGACCAGCACCCGCCGGCGCTGGCGCGCATGCACTGGTTCGGCGTCGTGCAGTACATCGGCGCGGAGCGCATCGAGGACTGGACCGAGTTCTATCGCGAGCTGTTCGGCTTCACGCCGCTCGCCGACGAACAGCGCTTCGGCATCCTGCCGAAGGGCCGCATCCTGCAAAGCCCCTGCGGCAGCTTCTACCTGCAGCTGATCGAGCCCGAGCCCGGATTGCTCGACATCGAAGGCGAAGAGCTGCTGCAGCGTGTCGGCCTCGGCGTGCCCGACGTGCTGGAGGCGGTCGGCGAATTGCGCAAGCGAGGCGTCGGTTTCGTCGAATCGAAGGGCGTGCATTCCGGCTCCCGCGGTGCGCTGACGCAGACCTGGATGGGCGGCACGATGTTCGAACTCGTGCACGACGGGCGCTAGGCGATCATGGCCACGACCTATGTGAACGTCGCCGACTTCGGCATGGACACGATCTCCTTCGCCGGCTCGCTGCCGGTCAGGCTGCAGGCGATGCGCGATGCCGGTTTCACCCAGGTGATGCTGTCGGCGCGCGACATCGTGTCGCACGAGGGCGGCGTCGAAGCCGCGGCAGCCGCGGTACGCGCCAGCGGTTTGCGTGTCACGGGCTTTCAGGTGCTGCGCGATTTCGAAGGCCTCTCCGGCCATCTGCACGACTACAAGATCGCGGTCGCCAAGTCGATGCTCGAGATGTGCGCCGCGGTCGGCTCGAAGATCCTGCTGGTGTGCTCGTCGACCTCGACCCACGCCAGCACCGATCTCGACGCGATGGCGCGCGACCTGCGCAAGCTCGCGATGCTGGCGGTGCCGCTGGGCATCCGCGTGGCCTACGAAGGTTTGTCGTGGGGACGCACGGTCAACGAGTTCACGCAGGCCTGGGAAGTGGTCTGTCGCGCCGATGCGCCCAATCTCGGCATCGGCCTCGATTCCTTCCACGCCTTCGCGACCAAGACCTCGCTCGAAGACCTGGACATCCTCGATCCGGAAAAGATCTTCCTGGTGCAACTGGCCGACTTCATGTGGCAGGAGATCCGCTCGGTCGAAGAGCGCATCAGCACCGCGCGGCATTTCCGCGTGTTCCCGGGCGAAGGCGTGCACAGCGCCGAAGTCTCTGAGTTCGTCACCGCCCTCGACAAGCTCGGCTACCGCGGCGACTACAGCTTCGAGGTCTTCAACGACGACTACCAGCAGATGCCGCCGGCGACCGTTGCGCAACGCGCCTGGGCAGCGGCCGTCTGGCTCGGCGAAGACGTGCTGAAGCGCTCGGTGCCGCTGCCCGGAAAGATGCGCCTGCTGCAGCGCGCAGGCTGAACCCCACCCCTGGAGACAACCCATGATCACCGGCAAGACCACCGTCATCGCGCACCTCGGCTACCCGACCGAGGCCTTCAAGGCACCGATGATCTACAACCCCTGGTTCGAGCAGGCGGGCATCGATGCGGTCGTCGTGCCGATGGGCGTCAAGCCCGAGGACTACCCGACGGTGCTGCCGGCTCTCTTCAAGCTGACGAACGTCCGCGGCGCGCTGGTGACGATGCCGCACAAGGTCACGACGGTCGGCCTGGTCGATCAGATCACGCCGACGGCGCAGATCGCCGGCGCCTGTAACGCGATCCTGCTGCGGCCGGACGGCAGCCTGCTCGGCGACCAGTTCGACGGCGCCGGCTTCGTGCGCGGCGTCGAGCGCAAGGGCCGCCGTTTGCGCGGCGCCAAGGTGCTGGTCTCGGGCTGCGGCGGCGTCGGCTCGGCGATCGCCGCATCGCTCGCCGGCGCCGGCGTTGCGCAGATGGCCTTGTTCGACATGAGCGACGCCTCGGCCCAGGCGCTGGCCGCGCGCTTGCGCGAGCACTATCCGAAGCTCGAAGTCACGACCGGCTCGAACGATCCGGCCGGCCACGACCTGATCGTCAACGCCACCCCGCTCGGCATGCGCGACAGCGATCCGCTGCCGTTCGACGTCTCGCGCATCGCGGCATCGACCTTCGTCGGCGAGGTCGTGATGAAGCAGGCGATGACGCCGCTGCTGCGCGCGGCCGAGGCCAAGGGCTGCCCGTTCCAGGTCGGCACCGACATGCTGTTCGAGATGATTCCGGCGTATCTGGAGTTCTTCGGCTTCGGCACCGCCACGCCCGAGGCGTTGCGTGCCGTGGCGCGCCTGGAGGGCTGACTAAGCCCCTTCCCCGTCGCGTGAAAGGCCCTAGCGCGCTGCACCGGTAGCGTGCGCCCCTGAATAGCGGCAAGATGTGCGGCATCTGCCCGCCCCGCGGGCGCGGCGCGCCGCTCCGGACTGGAGACGTCTCGCCGCGTGCCGATAGGGTGGCGAGACGCCTGCTTGTCCGCAAGGCGCGCATGGGTCCACGCACACGATGACGTCAGACGCTCTTCCAGCCGATATCGCCCACAGCACCCGCGTCGAGCGCAGCCGACGGCTATTTGCCGGCGCCCGCCGAGCTGATGTCCTCGGCGTGTCGTCGGCTGTCTGCAGCCTCGTCGGGCTGTGGGGTCATCGGTCCGCAGCCTGGCTGCTGGCTTGGCTGGGTGCGTTGGTCCTGCTCGTCGCGGGGCGATTTCTGTTGCAACGCGGCTACACCCGCGGCAGCACCGCCGAAACCGATCCGCTCGGCTGGGAGTGGCGGTTCAGCCTGATGACCGCGCCGATCGGGCTGCTCTGGGCCGCGTTGCCGCTGATCGCGCTGCCGATGACGCCAGCACAGGACCTGCTGGTCGGCTTCGGCCTGCTGGTGGTCCTGACCGGTGCCGTCGGCTCGCTCGGCATCAGCGCCAAGGCGTTCTACGGCTTCGTGCTGCTGCCGCTGGCGAGTCTGTTCGGCTTGTTCGTGCTGAGGGCGAGCTTGGCCGAAAAAGCGCTTGCCGGCTTGCTGCTGGTCTACCTGGGTTACCTCGTGTTCGAGCAGCGGCAGGCGGCGGACCGCCTGATCGCCGCTGTTGGCGCGCGGCTGCGCAACGAGGCGCTGGTCCGGCAACTGCGCGTCGCCGAGGTGGCGGTCAAACGCAGCCTCGCGGAGCAGGAACAGCTGTTCGACCTGGCCGCGGTCGGCGTGCTGCTGATGCGCGACGCCCGCATCGTGCGTGTCAATCCGCATTTCGCGCAAATGCTGGGCTATGCGCCCTCGCAACTGATCGGCCAGCCGACCGGCCTGCTGTGCTGGAACCACGGCGGCGGCGCCGGCGACCGCGCGGCACGTGCCGCGCTGGAGCACGGGATCGGCGCCTCCTGCGATGGCGACATCGAATTGCGCCGCCATGATGAACGCCCGATCTGGGTGCACTTGTCGATCCGCCTGATCGACGCCGAGGACAGCTCCCGCGGCCACCTCGCGGTGATCTCCGACATCAGCGACCGGCGCGAGCGCGACGTCGCGATGCAGCGCCTCGCGCATGAAGACCCGCTCACCGGCCTGCCGAACCGCCGCCTGCTGCAGGACCGCATGCAGCAGGCCTTCGTGCAGGCGCAGCGGCGCGGCCGCCTGATGGCAGTGCTGCTGGTCGATCTCGACGGCTTCAAGAAGATCAACGAGACCTATGGGCACGAGGTCGGCGACGACGTGCTGATCTGCGTCGCGCAGCGGCTGAGTGGCTGCGTGCGCGGTTCCGATACGGTGTCGCGCCTGGGCGGCGACGAGTTCGTCGTGCTGCTGAACGACCCGGGCCGCGGCGAGGATGCGCAGATCGTCGCCGAGAAACTGATCGAATCGATCTCGACGCCGATCCGCAGCGGCGCACGCACGCTGTTCGTCAGTGCCAGCGTCGGCATCTGCATGTTCCCGCGTGATGCGCAGGATGCCGAGACCATGCTGCGCCGCGCCGATGCCGCGATGTACCGCGCCAAGCAGGCGGGCCGCGGCGCCTGGCGGCTGCATCGCGAGGCCTCCGGCAGCGCGAGCTGACGGCTGGCATTCCCGCAGCGCGAGCTGACGGTCGACGTGACCGCAGCGCGAGCTGACGGGTCCACCCCGGCAGCGTGGCTCAGAGCCGGTTCAGCCCCGCCATCACCGGCGCCAGGCTGTGCGCGACCTCCTCGGCACAGGCCTGCACCGCAGCCCCGTCGTTCGACAGCGCGCAGGCTCGTTCCAGTGCCGTTGCGGCGACTTGCACGTCGCGCGCGCCCAGCGTCGCGGCGACGGCTTTCAGCGAGTGGGCGAGCCGCTGCGCGGTGGCGACGTTGCCGGCCGCATAGGCTTCCTGGAAGCGCTCGCTGAAATCGTGCTGGCCTTCGAAGAACATCTTCAGCAGTTGCTGGTAAAGCCGCTCGTCGCCAAGCGAATTGGCCAGGCCGATGTGGCGGTCGATGCCCGGCAGCTCGCCGTCGGCGATCGGCTCGACGGGTGGCCGCACCGCTGCCGGCGCTGCGCCGCCGGTGGCGCCACCGGGGCGAATCCAGCGCGCCAGCGCGGCGAACAGCGAATCCACCTTGATCGGCTTGACGACGTGATCTTCCATGCCGGCATCGAGCGCCTTCTCGCGATCGCCGAGCATCGCGTTGGCGGTCATCGCGATCACCGGCAGCTTGGCCCAGGCGGGGTTGCGGCGAATCACCCGGGTCGCCGCATAACCGTCCATCACCGGCATCTGGCAATCCATCAGCACGCCGTCGAAGAGGCGTTTTTCCAGCAGATCGAGCGCCTGCTGGCCGTCTGACGCGACCGTCACGACGATGCCGGCGCGGCTCAGCAGTTCAAGCGCCAGCTGCTGGTTCACCGGGTTGTCTTCGACCAGCAGGATGCGCGCGCCGCGCAGCTGGTCGGCGTTGTCGCGAATGCCTTCGTGACGCTGCGCGGCGCGGGATGCGGCGCGCGGCGGGCGGCCGAAAGCCTCGCTGAAGGTGTCGAGCAGGGTCGACGGCGTCACCGGCTTGGTCAGGACCGCGGCGACCGCCACTTCGCGTTCGCGCAGGCGGTGCATCGCCTCATCGCGGCTGTAGGCGGTGACCATCAGCACGCGCGGCGGATGGCTGGCCGTGCCCATCATCAGGCGCGCGCATTCCACGCCGTCCATGCCCGGCATCTTCCAGTCGAGCAGCACCAGGTCGTAAGGTGAACCGCCAGGCTGCGCGCCGGCGACCACCTGCAGCGCCTCGGCGGCATCGGCAACCTCGTCGGCGTGCATGCCGAGGGCGCGCACCAGGTCGGCGAGGATGCGGCGTGCGGTCTTGTTGTCGTCGACTACCAGCACGCGTTTGTCGTGCAGCGCCGGGTCGACCGTCAGCGGCGTCAGCGTCTTCTGCAGGCCGAAGCGCGCGGTGAAGTGGAAGCTGCTGCCGCGCCCCGGTTCGCTCTCGACGCCGATGCCGCCGCCCATCAGCTGCACCAGGTGCTGGCTGATCGCGAGGCCGAGGCCGCTGCCGCCGTAGCGCCGCGAGGTCGAGGCATCCGCCTGCGAAAACGCCTGGAAGAGCCGCTGCTGCTGCGCCGGCTCGATGCCGACGCCGGTGTCCTGCACGCTGAACTTCAGCAGGATATTGTCCGCCTTCTGCTCTGCTGCTTCGACCGAGACCACCACCTCGCCGCGCTCGGTGAACTTGACGGCGTTGTTGCCCAGGTTGATCAGCACCTGGCCCAGGCGCAGCGGGTCGCCGACCAGCTCGCGCGGCAGGCCGGGCGGCTCGACGAACAGCAGCTCCAGCCCTTTTTCCTCAGCCTTCAGGCCGACCAGGCTGGCGAGGTTGTCCATCACCTCGCCGAGATCGAAGTCGATCGACTCCATGTCGAGCTTGCCGGCCTCGATCTTCGAAAAATCGAGGATGTCGTTGATGATGCCGAGCAGCGATTCGGCGGAGCGCTGCACCTTGTGCACATAGTCGTGCTGGCGCGGGTTCAGGCCGCTTTGCAGCGCCAGGTAGGACATGCCGAGGATCGCGTTCATCGGCGTGCGGATCTCGTGGCTCATGTTGGCGAGGAAGTCGCTCTTCGCCTGCGTCGCCGCTTCGGCCACGTGCTGGGCGCGCTTCAGCTCGGTGATGTCGATCGCGATCGCTCCGATCGCGTTCGGCCGGCCGTCGGCGCCGCGCAGCGGGAACTTGTGCAGCATCAGCGTGAGCACGCCATCGGTGGTGCGCAGCTCGTGCTCGACCTGATAGCTGGCGTTTTCTCCGATCACCAGCTCATCCTGGCGGCGGAAGCGGCGCGCGGTCTCGGCGTCGACGATGTCGTTGTCCGACAGTCCGACCAGCGATTCGCCGGGCCGCCCGAAGAGCGCCGCACAGCTCGGGTTGTGGCGCAGGAAGCGGCCGCTCAGGTCCTTCAGGAAGATCACCGCCGGTGCGTTGTCGAGGATCGCCTGCAGCACGCTGCGGTTGCGCTCCAGCGCGGTGGTGCGCGAGGCCACCAGCGATTCGAGATTGCGGTAGGTCTGCGCGTTTTCATAGGCGACCGCGAATTGCACGCCGATCAGCGACAGCGTCTCGAGCTGGGCCGGCTCGAGCGTCGACGGCAGCAGCCGGTTCTCGAGGTACAGCATGCCGGCCATCTTGCCGCGCAGCTCGATCGGCACGCCGACGACGGAGCGCACTCCCCGGGCCTGGATCAGAGGGTCCTCGGCAAAGCGCGGGTGCCGGCTCACGTCGTGCACCAGCAGGGGCTGCGGGTCGTCGATCAGGTGATCGAACACCGTTGCCGGCATGCCGCGCTCCTGCGGGCCGTGCGCGACGGCGGGATGCGTGGCGCGGGCGTCGATGTCGACCGCCAAGTCGACCCATTGGCGCTCCGGCTCGAAGCCGCCACGGGTCTCCCATTGACCGTCCGAGTGCCACACCAGCAACCCGTGGTCGGCCAAGGCATAGGGGCGCACCAGATCGAAAAGCAGGCGCGGCAGCACGTCGGGATTGCGCTGCTGCGAGAGCGACTGGCTGGCACGCAGGATGCCGTGCAGGTCGAAGCGGCTGCCCGAGGGCGAGGTCGGCCGCTCGATCGCACCCGGCGTGCCGGGCACTGCGCCGGGGCGGGCCTGCTGCAGCATGTGTTCGAGCTTGGCGAACGCGCCCCAGGCCCGGTAAGCCTCGCGCGCAGCTGCCAGATAGTGACTCGCAGCGCCGAACGCGCCCTCGGCGGCGTAGCACTGTGCCGCCAGTTCGCAGGCCAGCGCGTGGTGGTAAGGGCGGCCGTTGCGCAACGCGCCGGCGATGCCGGCTTCGAAGGCCCGCAGCGCGCTCGCCAGATGGCCGTCGGCCCAGGCCTGCATCGCCGCGAGCACGTCGCCCCAGGCGCGGAACATCGCCGGCGCATCCAGCGCGCGGCGCTCGATCCAGCCGACGATCGGCGAGAGCTCGGCGCGCAGCGCCTCGCGCCGCTCCTGCGCGGTTTCGCGCAGCGTTTGGCACAGGGCCAGTGCGTGCAGGTAGTGTTGTAGCGGCCCCAGTCCTTGCGCCAGCCAGGGCCGCAGCGGCGCGGCCTGGCGGCAGCAGTGCAGCGTCTCGGCCCAGTCGCCGAACAGCGCGGCGCGGAGGGCCTGCAACACCAGCTCGTGGCTGCGCACCACGGCATCGACCGGTTGCTCCGAGGCCGCGGACGATGGCAGGGCTGTTCGATCCGCGGGGCTGTCGGTCTGCCGCGCCGGGGATTGATCGCCGCTCGGCACGGCGGATGGCACCCGCATGCGCACGCAGAAACGCTCGAACGCACCATGGATCATCTGCAGGCCAAGTCGCTGCTGTCCTTGTGCTGCCTGCCGGGCCACGGCCGCCTCGGCCTCCACCGTGGCGAGCTGGGGCAGCGTATCGAGCAGGCCGCACAGGCGTTCGACCTCGTGCAGCGCGGAGGCTTCAACATCTACCGCCAGCTCGGTATTTCGCTGTGGCGCCAGCTGCCGGGCGCCCTGCGTGAACCGGGCAGCACAGTCGAGCGCGCCCGCGGCCTGCGCCTCGCGCGCCGCGGCGAGCAGCAGGCCGCGGGCTTCGGCGCGCTCGGCGGGGTCGTCCAACGTGGCCAGCGCCGCAAGGCAATGCGCCGCAGCGCGCAAATCGCCGCCCGGCCGCTGGCGCAACGCAGCCGCGAAGCCCAGGTGCCAGCGGGCGCGTTCACTTTCGTCGAGCAGTGCGTGCGCGGCCTGCCGCATCAGCGCATGGCCGAACTGCAACCCGCGTGTCGCGCCCGAGCTGCCGCTCGAGCACAGCACGCCCTGCTGCAACAGCGGCAGCAGCAGCGAGTCGACGTGTTCGGCCGAGCCGGCCCCGGCCATGGCCAGCAATTCGGCACTGGGGGCACGGCCGAGGCAGGCACACGCGCCGGCCATCTGCTGCACTTCTGCCGGCAGCTGCAGCAGCTGTCGCAGCAGCGACTCGCTGTCGTGCAGGCCGCCGGGCTCTTCGTCCGGCGCGAGCCATTGGCCATCGATGCGGTTCAATTGCCTCTCGGCATGCCAGCGGCACAAGGAGTGCACCAGAAAGAACGGGTTGCCGCCGCTGCGGCGATGCAATGCCGGGGCGAGCAGCGCGACGGCGCGCCGGTGCTCGCCAAGCATGTCGGCGGCCACGCTGGCCACCTCGCTCGGGCTCAGCGGCGCCAGGCCGATGTCGATCATGTCCGTGTCCGACGCACGAATCTCGTCCAGCAACGCGGCCAGCGGATGTCCCTGCCCCACGTCGCCGTCGCGAAACGCGCCCACCAGCAGCACCGCGCCGCGGCTTTCTTCGATGGCCAGGCCGCGCAGCAAGGCCAGCGCATCCGCATCGGCCCATTGCAGATCGTCGAGGAAGAGCACCAGCGGCCGGCCTTCTTCGCGCAAGCACTGCAGCACGATGGCCAGCGCCTGCTGCAGCGGGGCGGGCGGGTCGGCGCCGCTGCCGGCCGCGAGCGCCGATGCCGGATCGGCACCGGCCAGCAGCTCGGACCAGGCCGGCACCGCGCGCGTCAACACGCCGGCGTGGCCTGCCAGCGCCTTGCGCAGCCGCTGCGTCGAAGCGGTGTCGGGCTGCCAGGCCGATGCCAGCATCGAGACGGCCTGGGCGACCACCCCGAAGGGCTCGAGACGCAGCAGGGGCTCGGCATGGCCGATGGCGAGCAAGCCGCGCTCGGCGGCCAGCAACGGCTGCAGCGCCTGCACCAGGGCCGATTTGCCGATGCCCGCGGCGCCGCGGATCATCACCAGCCGAGGGCGCCCGCTGCGCAGATGCAAGCTTGCCGCTAGCGTGGCGAAGGCCCTATCGCGGCCGGCCAGCCGCGAAGGCGGCATCGGCCGCAGGCCCCGGTCCTTGCGGCCGGCAACGAAGCCCTCGTCGGAGGCGCGGCCTTCGGCGACCGCGAGGCAGTGGCAGAGATCGCTGCGCAGGCCCTGCGCGGACTGATAGCGATCCTCCGGAGCCTTGCCGAGCAGCTTCGACAGCACCGCCTGCAGCCCCTCGCCGATCTTCGGATTGACCGCGCGCGCCGGCTGCACGCGCTGGCTCAACACGGCTTGCAGCAGCGCCCAGGGTTCGCTCTCGATGAATGGCGGCTGGCCCGTCAGCATCCAATACAGCACCGCGCCCAGGCCATAACAATCGACGCGATGATCGATCGCGCGCCCGGTACGGCCGGTCTGCTCCGGGGCGATGAAAGGCCGGATGGTCTCGGCCGATGGCTCGGTTTGCGCTGCCGGTGCCAGCAGGCCACCGTCGACCGAGTCGCTGAAGTCGACCAGCGCCACTTGTGCCTCTTCCGGCTCGACCAGGATGTTCTCCGGTTGAAGATCACCATGGAAGACGCCCGCGCGATGCAACGTGTCGAGGATGCTCGCCAGCTCGATCGCCAGGTTGAGGCAGCGCGGCAAGTCGCTGAACCACCCGGTTGGAAGCGCCGCCAGCGTGCGCCCGGGCATGCGCGTCTCGACCAGCACGCCGGCTTCGCCATCGAATTGCAGCAATCGCGGCACGCCCTGCACCTGCGCTTGCGCGAGCAGATCGAGCACGCGCGCTTCGGCCCGAAGACTGGCCAGGCTGCCGGCGCCTTGCAGCTCCGGCGGCACGGTCTTCAACACGCAGTCTTCGCCGGTATCGGGCCAACGGGCCGCATAGACCCGGTGCCGCGAGGTCGCTTCGAGCAAGCGTTGACCCGCCGGCTCGAGCTCGTTGGCAGTCAGCATCGCAGCGCCTTGTTCGTTGTTCGGCAGCGGCCCAACCCCCCGGGCCTCGACTTCGATCGGCGGGAATGGCAGGTCGCCGAGCGCCTGCGCACACGGCCCTCCCGTGATGTGCGACCCATTCTGCAGCGCAGGCGCGCAGCTTGCAATCGACGGGGCCGGCAAGGAGATATTCCCGTCCGGGAACAAAAAGTTCCCGGTGTCTTCACCCGGATCGATTCGCTCTCATCCCAGCAGCACGCTCCCCAGGTCGCGTGCCGATGCCTGCAGCACCGGCAAGTAGCTGTCGCGCATCGTTTCTGCCGAGACACGTGCCGCCTGCGCGCCGATATTCATCGCCGCGACCACCCGATGGCGGCTGTCGTGGATCGGCACCGCGATCGAGCGCAGCCCGATCTCGAGCTCCTGGTCCAGCAGCGAATAGCCCGCTTCGCGCACCTTGGCCAGCACCTTGCGCAGCTTCGGGATCGTCGTGATCGTGTGCTCGGTGCGCGCGACCAGCCGCACCCGTGCAAGGTAGGCCTCCAGCTCCGCTCCCGGCAGGAACGCCAGCAGCACCTGGCCCATCGAGGTGCAATAGGCCGGCAGCCGCGTGCCGACCAGCAGGTTGATCGACATGATGCGCGTCGCCGCGGCGCGGCAGATGTAGACGATGTCGTCGCCATCGAGGATCGCCGCCGAGCACGACTCGTGCACCGCCTGGCTCACCGCATCCAGATACGGCTGAGCCGAGACCGCGAGCGGCGTCGACGACAGATAGGCGTGCCCCAAGGTCAGGATCTGCGGCCGGAGGTGGAAGAGCTTGCTCTCTTCGCCGACGTAGCCGAGTTGCTTCAGCGTGTACAGGCAGCGCCGCACCGCCGCCCGCGACAGCGAGGTGGTCTGGCTGATCTGCGAGATCGTCAGGTTGCGCCGGTGTTCGGAGAAAGCGCGGATCACCTGCAGGCCGCGCTCCAGCGAGGTCATGAAGTTGGGGTCGCCGGCGTGGTCTTGCGGCACCGGCGCCGCGTCCGCCGCATCATCGGCCTCCACTGCGACGGCAGGCTCTTTTCGTGTTGCCAAGCTGGCCTCCATGTGTTCGGTCACCGCACGGTTATTCGATTATCGCCACTTGACCGTGAGGTGAGCGACTTCTATTCTTCTGTTCTGTGATCGCCCATGTGTTCGATGATCGCACAACCTAGCGAAAGGCCCCGAGACAAGCCATGATCCAGAAACAAGTGAATTCGCTGCAGCAGGCCGTTGCCGACGTGCCCGACGGCGCCACCGTGATGATCGGCGGCTTCGGCACTGCCGGCCTGCCGAACGAGCTGATCGATGCCCTGATCGAACAAGGCGCCAAGGACCTGACGATCGTCAACAACAACGCCGGCAACGGGGACACCGGCCTGGCCGCGCTGCTCGCCGCCGGCCGGGTGAAGAAGATCATCTGCTCCTTCCCGCGCCAGGCCGACAGCCATCATTTCGACGGCCTCTATCGCAGCGGCAAGCTCGAGCTGGAACTGGTGCCCCAAGGCAACCTCGCCGAGCGCATCCGCGCCGCGGGAGCTGGCATCGGCGGCTTCTTCACCCCGACCGGCTACGGCACCCTGCTCGCCGAGGGCAAGGAAACGCGCGAGATCAACGGCCGGATGTACGTGCTCGAAGCGCCGATCCATGCCGACTACGCCTTCATCAAGGCCGAGAAGGGTGATCGCTGGGGCAACCTCGTCTACCGCAAGACCGCGCGCAACTTCGGCCCGGTGATGGCGATGGCCGCGAAGACGACGATCGCGACGGTGCACGAGGTCGTCGAGCTCGGCAGCTTCGATCCGGAAACGATCGTGACGCCGGGGCTCTTCGTCCAGCGCATCGTCAAGATCGACCGCGTGGCCACCACGGCCGGCGGATTCAAACAAGTCGCCTGAGGTAAAGAGACATGAGCACCCCCAAATGGACCCGCGACCAGATGGCGCAACGCGTGGCGCAGGACATCCCCGACGGCGCCGTCGTCAACCTCGGCATCGGCCTGCCGACGATGGTCGCGAACCATCTGCCGGCTGACCGCGAGGTCGTGCTGCACAGCGAAAACGGCGTCATCGGCATGGGCCCGGCACCGGCCAAGGGCGAGGAAGACTACGACCTGATCAACGCCGGCAAACAGCCGGTGACGCTGCTCGACGGCGGCTGCTTCTTCCATCATGCCGACAGCTTCGCGATGATGCGCGGCGGCCACCTCGACGTCTGCGTGCTCGGCGCGTTCCAGGTCTCGGCGGCCGGCGACCTCGCCAACTGGCACACCGGCGGCAAGGACGCGATCCCCGCGGTCGGCGGCGCGATGGACCTCGCGATCGGCGCGAAGAAGACCTACATCATGATGGAGCACACAACGAAGATCGGCGAAGCCAAGATCGTCCCGGCGTGCACCTATCCGTTGACCGGCATAGCCTGCGTCAGCCGCATCTACACCGATCTCGCGGTGATCGACGTGACGCCGAAAGGCCTGGTCGTGATCGACATCGTCGAAGGCCTCAGCCTCGATGCGCTGCAAGCCAAGACCGGCGTGCCGCTCGTGCAAGCCGCCACCCCTGCCTGAGGAGACAAGACCCCATGGACGCTTTCATCTGCGACGCGATTCGCACCCCCTTCGGCCGCTACGGCGGCGCCCTCAGCTCGGTGCGTGCCGACGACCTCGGCGCGATCCCGCTGCGAGCCCTGATGGCGCGCAACGCCAAGGTCGACTGGCAGGCGGTCGGCGACGTCATCTACGGTTGCGCCAACCAGGCGGGCGAAGACAACCGCAACGTCGCACGCATGTCCTCGCTGCTCGCCGGCTTGCCGATCGAGCTGCCCGGCAGCACGGTGAATCGCCTCTGCGGCTCGGGGATGGATGCGGTTGGCACCGCGGCGCGCGCGATCAAAAGCGGCGAGGCCCAGCTGATGCTGGCCGGCGGCGTCGAAAGCATGAGCCGCGCGCCCTTCGTCAGCCCCAAGGCCGAGAGCGCCTTCAGCCGCACGAATGCGGTCTATGACACCACCATCGGCTGGCGCTTCGTCAACAAGAAGATGAAGGAGCTGTACGGTGTCGATTCGATGCCCGAGACGGCCGAAAACGTCGCCACCGATTTCAAGATCGACCGTGCCTCGCAGGATCGCATGGCGCTTGCCTCGCAGCTGAAGGCGGTCGCGGCGCAGAAGAGCGGCTTCTTCGATACGGAGATCACGCCGGTGACGGTGCCGCAGAAGAAGGGCGACGCTCTCGTCGTCGCGAAGGACGAACACCCGCGCGAGACCAGCCTCGAAGCCCTCGCCAAGCTGAAGGGCGTGGTGCGCCCGGACGGCACCGTGACGGCCGGCAACGCCTCCGGCGTCAACGACGGCGCCTGCGCGCTGCTGCTGGCCAACGACGCGGCAGCGTCGCGCCACGGCCTGACGCCGCGCGCCCGCGTCCTCGGCATGGCCACGGCCGGGGTCGCGCCGCGCATCATGGGTTTCGGCCCGGCACCGGCGACGCGCAAGGTGCTGGCCCTGACCGGCCTCACGCTCGCGCAGATGGACGTGATCGAACTCAACGAAGCCTTCGCCTCGCAGGGCCTCGCGGTGCTGCGCGACCTGGGCCTCGAGGACGACGATCCGCGGGTCAATCCGAACGGCGGTGCGATCGCGCTCGGCCACCCGCTCGGCGCCAGCGGCGCGCGGCTGATCACCACGGCCGTGAACCAGCTGGAGCGCAGCAAGGGCCGCTACGCGCTGTGCACGATGTGCATCGGCGTCGGGCAAGGGATCGCGGTGGTGATCGAGCGGGTCTGATGCCCGGCTGATCGAGCACGCCCAGCAGCCCACGCCTTGCCGCGTGGGCTGTTTGCATTGGAAGTTCCGCGCGCTCGTCCATCCCACGTTTGCATCCGCCGTTCGGGGTTTTCCCTTTCCGATTCGGCCATTCCAGCCCGTGTCCGCGGGTTGAAGCATCGGAAAATGACTGAGGTCAGATTTCGGGAACTGTTTCCCGTGGTGCACTCAGCCAACGATGAATAGCGGAAATATCGCCCTCGCATATTGGAGCTACGGTATCGCGGGCCTGGCCTTCCTGGCCTTCGCTTGCCACCTGTTGCGCACCGGCTATTGGCGTGTGCCGGGCAATTCGGCCGGTACCGCGCTGTTGGCGGCGGTTGTCGGCTGCTCCGCCTGGGGCTGGCTCAATCTGGCCGGCCTGTGGGCGGCGAGCGCGGGGCTGCTGACACTCGCGACCCTGCTCGACGCTGCGCGCTACGGCTGCTGGTACACGTTCCTGCTGATGCTGTTCTGGCCGGCCGCGGGCCGCGCGGTGCCGCGCAGCGTGGCCGGGCTGACGGGCGTCGCCGGCCTGCTGGTGCTGCTCGCGCTCACAGCCCATGTGCTGACCTTCGTCGATTCTGCGCTGCAGCACTGGGCCACGCCCTGGGCCTTGTTCGGCTCGATGGCGCTGCCGTTGTTCGGGCTGGTGCTGGTCGAACAATTATTTCGCAACGTGCCGGCGGATTCCCGCTGGAATGCCAAGCCGCTCTGCCTCGGGCTGGCCGGCATGTTCCTTTTCGACCTGTATCTGTATTCGGAAGCGGTGCTCTTCAGTCGCATCAACGCCGATGCGTTCAGCATCCGCGGCGCGGTGCATGCGCTGGTGATCCCTCTGCTGCTGCTCTCGACCACGCGCAGGCGAGACTGGCTGTCGCGATTGCGCGTTTCGCAGCGCGCGGCATTTCATTCGGCGACCTTGCTGATATCCGGCATTTATCTGCTGTTCATTTCGGCAATCGGCTACTACGTCAGCTTCTTCGGCGGCGAGTGGGGTTCTGCGCTGCAACTCGCGTTGATATTCCTCGGGGTGATCGTCCTGTTGGTCATCGCGTTATCGGGGGCGGTACGGGCAAAGCTCAGGGTGTTTCTAGGGAAACATTTTTTCCGCTATCGATACGATTATCGGGAGGAATGGCTGCGCTTCACCCAGACGCTGTCCACACAAACTTCGCCGCAAGAGCTCGGCCAGCAGGTTATTCGCGGCCTGGCCGACATGCTGGAGAGCCCGGCAGGCGGTCTGTGGATGAAAAGCGGCCAGCAAGAGGTTTTCCGGCAGACCGCGCGCTGGAATTTCCCCGCCTGCACCGAGCCGGAGGAGCCGAGCGCGCCGCTGGCCGAATTCCTGCGCCAGCGGGGCTGGGTCATCGACCTGCAGGAATACCGAGCCGCGCCCGGTCACTACGCGCCGCTGCAAGTGCCCGAGTGGTTGTTGGCAGTGCCCCACGCGTGGCTGGTCGTTCCCCTCAGAGTGGGGGTCGATCTGATCGGCTTTGTCGTGTTGTCGAGCGCACGTACCAAGACCGACGTGAACTGGGAGGTGAACGATCTGCTGAAGACGGCGGGCAGCCAGGCCGCCAGCTATCTCGCCCAGATGAGCGCCACCGAAGCCTTGCTCGAGGTTCGCAAATTCGATTCCTTCAATCGCATGTCCGCCTTCGTCGTCCACGACCTGAAAAACATCGTCACCCAGCTCTCGCTGATGATGAAGAATGCTCGCCGACTGCACGCCAACCCGGAGTTCCAGCAAGACATGTTGATGACGGTGGATAACGCGCTGGAGCGGATGCGCCAGCTGATGCTGCAGTTGCGCGAGGGCGCCACGCCCCCCGGCAAACCTTTCGGCGTCGAGCTCGCGCCGCTGGTCGAGCGCATCGAATCGGTCGCGGCCGGGCGCGGCCGCCGTCTGGAAGTCAATCTTGTCGAACGGGTGGTCGCGCGCGGCCATGAGCAGCGGCTCGAAAGGGTGATCGGCCATGTCGTGCAGAACGCCTTCGACGCGACCGAGCCCGGCGGGCGCGTCTGGCTGCACCTCGATCGCCACGGCAGCCAGGCGCGGATCGAGGTGGGAGATACCGGCCAGGGTATGTCGGAAGAATTCATCCGCGACCGATTGTTCAAACCATTTCAGACAACCAAGCAAGCGGGAATGGGTATTGGCGCCTATGAAAGCTTTCAATATGTGCAGGAACTCGGCGGCAATATCTCCGTGCAGAGCGAAGCGAACAAGGGGACACGCGTGACGCTGCTGCTGCCGCTGTTCGAGGCGCACAGCCAATCCGATATCCATATGACGGAAGCCTCATGAGCACACCCCAACGAGGCCTGCTGATCGTCGAAGACGATCTGGCGCTGCAGAAGCAGATCAAGTGGTCGCTCGACAGTTTCGACTGCGTCACCGCGCACGACCGCGAGAGCGCGATGGTGCAGATGCGCCGGCATACCCCGGCTGTCGTGACGATGGATCTCGGCTTGCCGCCGGATGCCGACTCGGTCTCCGAGGGATTCAAGCTGCTCAGCCAGATCCTGGCTTTCGAGCCCGATACCAAGGTGATCGTGCTGACCGGCCAGAACGATCAGGCCAATGCGTTGCGCGCCGTCGCCATGGGGGCCTACGATTTTTTCGCCAAACCGTTCGAGCCTGAGTTGCTGACGCTGACGATCGATCGCGCGTTCCGGGTATTCGATTTGCAGAAAGAAAACCGGCGTTTGCAGTCCATGCATCAGCCGGATGCGCTGTCGGGTCTGTTGACTCGCGATCCGACGATGCTGCGGCTTTGCCGCATGATCGAAAAGGTGGCCGGCAGTACTGCGACCGTGATGCTGCTCGGCGAAAGCGGAACCGGAAAGGAAGTCCTCGCGCGTGCGTTGCACGAAGCATCGCCGCGGCGCGCCGGGAAGTTCGTCGCGGTGAACTGCGCCGCCATCCCGGAAAACCTGCTCGAGAGCGAGTTGTTCGGCTACGAGCGAGGCGCTTTCACCGGCGCCGCCAAGACCACGTCCGGCAAGATCGAAACTGCCAACGGCGGCAGCTTCATGCTGGATGAAATCGGCGATCTGCCGCTCTCGCTTCAAGCAAAGCTGTTGCGCTTCCTGCAGGAGCGGACCATCGAGCGCATCGGCGGCCGCACCGAGATTCCGGTCGACGTTCGCATCGTTTGCGCCACCCACCAGGATCTGCTGGCGCTCACGAAGACGGGGAAATTCCGCGAGGACCTGTATTACCGGCTGGCGGAAATCGTCGTCAACATCCCGCCTTTGCGCGAGCGGCCTGGCGACGCCGCACTGCTGGCGCATGCCTTCGTGCGGCGCTTCGCTACCGAGCAAAAACGCGGCGCGATGAGCCTGACCGACGATGCGGTACACGCCATCGACGCTCACGCCTGGCCGGGAAACGTGAGGGAATTGGCAAGTTGCGTCAAACGCGCCGTGATCATGGCGGAGGGAGCACAGATTTCGAGCCAGGATCTCGGGCTCGCCCGAGCCGACGACCAGGGCTTCGAAGCCTCCCTCGATTTGCGCTCGGCACGCGACGATGCCGAGCGGCGGACCGTCATCTCGGCACTCGGGCGCGTCAACGGCAACATCGTCAAGGCCGCTGAATTACTCGGGGTCAGTCGCCCCACGCTGTATGACTTGATGAATCGCCTCGGTCTGAAGTAGTAGTGAATTGGGTAAGCGCGATGACGACACTGAATTCCTCGAAACATCCGGCCCTGATGGCCGTGTTGCTGGCGGCGGTGTTGACCGCAGCCTGCAACCGCGAAAAACCCGAAGCCATGGTGGCTTCCGCGAAGAGCTATATCGCGAAGAACGACAGCAAGGCCGCTTCGATTCAATTGAAAAATGCGCTGCAGGCCAACCCCGATCTGGCCGAAGCCCGCGCGCTTCTGGGCCAGACCTTGCTGAATGACCGCAACCCGGTGGGCGCCGAAGTGGAATTGCGCAAGGCAATGGCGCTGAAGTACTCGCCGGACGTCGTGGTGCCGAAACTGGCGCAGGCGCTGCTGGCCCAAGGCAAATACGGCAAGGTGATCGAAGAATTCCATACGACCCGGCTGCAGTCGCCGACGCCGCAGGCCGATCTGAACATCGTCTTGCTCGCCGCCTACGCGGCCTCCGGCGACAGTGCCGGCGCCAACGCTTCGCTGAAGGCCGCGCTCGACGCCAACCCGGACTACGTCCCGGCGCTCATCTACCAAGCGCGGCGCAAGGCGGCCGAGGGCGATTTCGACGGCGCTTTGGCCGCGATCGACGATGTGATCGCCAAATCGCCGCGCAACGTCGATGCCTGGAAATTCAAGGGCGACTTGCTGCTGTATGCGAAGCGTCAGGCCACCGAGGCGATCGCCGCCTATCGCAAATCGGTGGAGATCCAGCCGGATTTTGTCGACGGGCATGTCGGCGTCGTGATGACGCTGCTGCCTCAGGCCAAATACGATGAGGCGCAAAAAGAGATCGCCACGCTGAGAAAGCTGGCACCGAATGACCCGCAAACCAAGTACATGGACGCGCAGATCGCGTTCTATAAAAAGGATACGCGGCTCGCACGCGATCTGTCTCAGCAATTGCTGAGGCTGGCGCCCGACAACGCCATGGCACTGCAAATGGCCGGTGCGATCGAGTTTCAGGAAGGCTCGCTTCAGCAGGCGGAAATCTATCTCGCGCGGGCATTGCAGGCATCGCAGAAACTCGCATTCGCGCGCCGGCTGCTGATCCTGACGTATCTGCGGCTGGGGCAGCCTGGCCAGGCGCTCGTCACGCTGAAGGCGGCCTACGACAAGGGTGAACTGCCGCCGGAGATGTATTCGGTGGCAGGGCAGGTCTATCTCCAGAATGGCGATATGAAGCTGGCGGAGGACTATCTCTCCAAAGCCTCGAAGCTCGACCCCGGTGATGCCAAGAAGCGCACCTCGCTCGCGTTGACCCATCTGCTCGGCGGCAAGGCGGATGCCGCCTTCGACGAACTGCAGGCGATTTCCGATTCGGACAAGGACATCACTGCGGATCTGGCGCTGATCGCCGCCCATCTGCGGCGCGGCGAACACGCCAAGGCGTTGGCAGCGATCGATCGGCTGGAGAAAAAACAACCCAGCGACCCGCTGGCGTCCGACCTGCGGGGGCGTGTCGAACTCTCGCGCAAGAACACGGCGGCGGCGCGAGCGAACTTCGAGAAATCGCTCGCTCTCGATCCCACCTATTACCCGGCGGTGGCCGATCTCGCCGGCCTGGACTGGAGTGAGAAAAAACCGGAGGACGCACGCCGCCGATTCGAGGCCTTGCTGTCGAAGCAGCCCGCCAATACGGAAGCGATGCTGGCGATGGCGAAACTCGCCTCGTTGTCCGGCGCCGGCACCGAAGAGGTCGCCCGGCTGGTCAACAAGGCGATCACCGTGAACCCGGCCGAAATCGCACCCCGCCTGCAATTGATCGACGTTTATCTGAACGCCAAGGACTACAAGAAGGCCACTGCATTTGCGCAGGAGTCGGCCGCGACGTTGCCGGACAGCCCCGATCTGGTCGAAGCGCTCGGTCGTGTGCAGCAGGCCTCCGGCGAGATCAACCAGGCCATCGTGACTTTCAACAAATTAGCCGAAATGCAGCCTTATTCGCCGCAACCACATATTCGGCTGGCTGAGGCGTATGTCGCGGTGAAAAACAGGGAGGCTGCCGAACAAAGCCTGCGCAAGGGCCTGGAAATCAAGCCGGACATGCTCGAAGCGCAGCGTGCCCTGATCACGCTCGATTTCGATTCCGAGAAATTCGAGGATGCGATGCGCATCGCCCGAGCGGTGCAGAAGCAGCGCCCGACGGACGCCGAGGGGTTTACGCTCGAAGGGGATATCAACGCCGCCAAGAAAGACTGGGATGCCGCGGCTGCAGCTTATCGAAGCGGGCTCAAGCAGGTGTCGTCGTCGCAGCTTGCCGTGAAACTGCACACTGTATTGGTGAGCTCGGGGAAAACGGCCGAGGCCGAGAAGCTGGCAAGATCGTGGCTGGCGGATCATCCGAAGGATATTACTTTCCTTTTCTATATGGGCGATATAGCCATCGCGCGCAATGACTATCCGACCGCAGAAAAATATTATCTGGAAGTCAACAAGTTGCAGCCCGATAATCCTTCCGCGCTGAACAATCTCGCTTGGCTCGCGTCGCAGATGAAAAAAGACGGCGCGATGGCCTATGCCACCCGCGCCCTCGAAATCTCGCCAGCAGAGCCTGCGTTCATGGACACGATGGCGACGCTGCTGTCCCAGCAAGGCAAGTATGCGGAGGCGATCGAGTGGCTGAACAAGGCGTTGGCGCTGCAGCCTCAGAACCCCTTGTTCCGGCTGAATCTGGCGAAGACCTACATCGCCGCGGGCGACAAATCGCGCGCCAAAACCGAACTGCAAACACTTGCCAAACTCGGCAACGCCTTCGCCGGCCAGAGCGAGGTCTCGACACTGATCCGATCGCTCTAAGTATTCACGCCGGCCTGCGAGCGGCGCAATCCGTCGACCGGGAGACGAACATGACGGGCGTGCAGGCGATCAACGCAACCGGGTATTCGAAGGCTGTTGCCGAGGTTCACACGCCTCTGGACGTCGATCAGGTGATCGCCGTCGTGAAGGCGGCGCGCGCCGCACATGCTCCGCTCTATGCGATTTCGCGGGGCTTCAATTGGGGTTACGGTTCACGGTCGCCGGTTATCGATGGTTGTTCGATCGTCGATCTGAGCGGCATGAACCGGATCCGCAACGCCGACCAGATTTCGATTGCCGATCCCGTCGCGGTGATCGAGCCCGGCGTGACGCAAGGCCAACTGGCGGATCATCTGCGCCGTCACTGCCCCGCGCTGACGTTCAACGTCACCGGTTCGGGCCGAGACACCAGCATCCTCGGCAATGCGCTCGATCGCGGCGTCGGGTATCTCGGGCCCCGCAAGGATGATATCTACGGCCTGGAGGTGGTTTGCGGTACGGGAGAGGTGTTGCGAACCGGCTTCCGGCGCTTGGGCGAGGATTCGGTGCTGGCCCGCAGCCATCCCTATGGCTTGGGGCCAATCCTCGACGGGCTTTTTTCGCAGGCCAACTTCGGCATCGTGACCAGCGCCTGTTTCAGGCTGGTTCCGCGGCGTCCGAAGGAGATTGCCTTGTCGCTGGCGCTGCGCCACGAAGAAGACCTCGCTGCCTTCATCGACGAACTGGCCCGTCTCAAGCGCGAGGGCCTGCTGTCCAGCGTCACGCACATCGGCAACAAGGCCCGCACTCATGCCACGTTGATGCGCGGCATCGTTGGCTACCTTCAGCAGCAGTGCGGTTTTGCCGTCGAACTCGCCAAGCGGGAAGGAGAAGTGGCCTTGGGCGTGGTCGCGCCGCATGAATGGACCAGCTTGTCATCGGTGAGCGGCAACGCGGCACAAGTGGCCGCGATGCTGGGCGAAATCCGGCGCCGCATGCGGCCGCTGGCGCGTGTCACCGTGGTCACGCAGGCTTTGCTCGATCGGGGATATTCCATTGCCCACGCATTGCGCTTCATCCCGCTGGCGCGAGCCAACGCGGCTGCCATCTCGTCCATCCGCCCTTTGCATGCGCTGGCGCTCGGGGAGCCGTCGGACGTCGCGGTCGACAATTTGTTGTGGCAATTCGGGCGACCTGACTTGCCGGCAAGTGAATTGGATCGGTCCTCGTGCGGTATTTTGTATATCTGCCCGGCGCTGCCGTTGAATGGGCGTATGGCGGTAAATGTGATCGAAGGGATGAAAAAGGTGGCGGCCGCATACCGGCATACCCTCTATATCACCGTCAATATCGAGACCTCGAGTTCGATGGTGGCGGTGATCAATATTCTTTTCGACAGAGGTATACCCGAAGAAGCGGAGCGTGCGCATCGCTGTTCTGATGCATTGCTTGAATTCATCCACGCACAAGGCCTGGAAGTTTATCGGGCGCGTGCCGACATGATGGAGAAAATCGTCGCGGCCGATCCGGCGTATTGGGCACTCGTTCGTTCGTTGAAAAACGAGCTGGACCCGGACAATATCATCTCGCCTGGCCGGTACAACGTCGCCGCCTGAACTGATGGCCCAAAAGCAAACTGCCCCGGCAAGCCGGGGCAGTTTGTTCAGTCAGCCTCTGACGAGGATCAGGCCTTGCGGCGGCGGCTCACTGCCACGCCGAGGAGGGCGATACCCACCAAGGCCATCGTGGCCGGCTCCGGAACACTGCGGTTGAAGTCCACACCGCCCGACGCGTTGTTGATGGCCAGGTGCAAGCCATCCGACGAGCGGGTAACACCGGGTTGAGTGTTGGTGAAGCTGTTGAACGCCAGATTGAAGAACGGGACTGGATCCGTGAAGAACGTCGAACCGAACGGTGTCAGGTTGAACAACTCGGTCGTCGTGAACGACGTACCGCCCTGCGCATTGATGTCGGAAACGCCGGTCACTGCCAAGCTGCCCGCGCCGAGCAACTGTGCGTTGCCCAGAGTGACGATCGCCGGAGTGCCCGAAGCGCCGCTAGAAGTGGCCGCCGTGAAGGTGGCATTCGGTCCAACCGCGAGATTGTCGCCGTACAGGTTGAACTGCAGCGAGGTGACGTTGTACGTGCTGCCCAGACCACCCAATGTGCCGCTGGTCAGCGTCGTCGTGAAGTTGTAGGTCGCGAAGACATTGAAGCCGCTCGACGAACCCGGGGGCGATGTATTGACGACCGGAACATTGTTCAGCGCGAAGCTGCTGAAGATGATGTAGCCGGAGCCGGACGTCGTGCCCGGCACGCCCGGGATCAGCGTCAGCAGCGTCGAGGCGTTGCCGTTGATGAAGTCGGCGGTGTAGGTGCCGGCAGGGCCGCCAATCACGCTGGGGTTGATCTGGAACGTCGGCGCGGCGACGACCTGGGTGGCGACACCCAGTGTCACTGCCGCGGTGGCTACGGTGTGCCGAAGGAACTTGGCAAGCATGGTGGACCTCATGATTTTTACTCCTTGACTCGGACGCTGTTTCTGGAGCGGGTGGTCGCGAGGACTACTGTTCACCTCGCTGCGGACTCTATAAAGCATCGTCTGTGCCAGAAGAAGAAACTACTTTAAAAACAAAGACTTAGCTTATCTTCGAGCGGTCTCGTGCAGTGTCGATGTAAAGAATTTCGACATTGTCTTGCGAGCGAGGCCGTATTTCAAGATGACAGTACCGCGGGGAATGTCGCAAATCCCCCTAATTTGACCCGTCCCGCATCCCTTGAATGCCTGTCCCGCGCGGGCTAATGCGCATTGCCGGGGGTCACGCGTTTATGCCATCATCTCGCCGCGAAAACGCTGGTGCAGCACTGCGCCATCGGCGTGTGGGGGTTTGCTAGAAGCAGTACGGTTTGGCGCCGGAGCTGCCAGATCAGTACATCGCCCGGATTCAGTCGAGGAGAGCGTGGTGGCAATTGTTCATGATTCGTTGTGGAAATGGGCGCGTATCGCTGCGATGGGTATGTCGGCGAGCCTGGTCGTGGGTTGTGCCAGCCCGAAATATCCACAGGCGCCAGTATCGGCGCAAGTCCAAGATTACAACTATGTGGTGGGCGCCGGCGACGCGCTCAATATTATTGTTTGGCGCAATCCCGAGCTGTCGATGTCGGTGCCGGTACGCCCGGACGGCAAGGTTTCCGCACCGCTCATCGATGAAATCATGGCGCAGGGGAAGAACTCTGCCGAGATCGCGCGCGATATCGAGCAGGCGCTGAGCAAATATGTCCGCGAGCCGGTGGTGACGGTGATCGTGACGAATTTCGTCGGACCTTTCAGTCAACAGATCAGAGTCGTGGGAGAGGCGGCACGGCCCCAGTTCCTGGCATTCAAACAGAATATGACGCTGCTCGATGTGATGATTGCCGTGGGCGGCCTGACTGATTTTGCCGCCGGCAATGATGCAACTATTTTGCGGAGTTCCGAAGGCGACAAACAATACTCGGTAAGAGTCAAGGATCTGATCAAGCGGGGCGACATCAGCGCAAATGTCGAGATGCGTCCCGGCGATATCCTGATCATTCCGCAAAGCTTTTTCTGATTCCTCTCATCTTCTCACGGGGCGGCGTGCCGCTCCCGAGGTTTCGCCGTCGCTAAGACAAGAGTCAGATGGAACAGTTGCTCGCAGAAATATCGACGATCGCGAAAGGCATGTGGCGCTTTCGCTGGAAGGCATTGCTGATCGCCTGGGTCGTGGCGGTCGTGGGGGTCGTGCTCGTGTTTCGGCTGCCTGATCGCTACGAAGCCACTGCGCGCATCTTCGTCGACACCCAGTCGATCCTGAAGCCGTTGATGTCCGGCCTCGCAGTGCAACCCAATGTCGAACAGCAAGTGGTGATGTTGAGCCGCACGCTGATCAGCCGCCCGAATATCGAGAAGCTGGTGCGCATGGCCGACCTGGATCTGAAAACCGAATCGAAGGCGCAGCAGGAAGCGCTCGTCGGTGAGCTGATGAACACGCTCGAAATCCGCAGCGCCGGACGCGACAACCTCTATTCGCTGAGCTTTCGCGATTCGGATCCGGGCAAGGCGCAGCGGGTGATCCAGTCGCTGGTGTCGATCTTCGTCGAGTCGAGCCTCGGTGCAACGCGCAAGGACACCGCCTCGGCCAAGCTTTTCATCGATGACCAGATCAAGAACTACGAAGCCAAACTGGAAGATGCGGAGGCCAAGCTGAAAGAATTCAGGCTGCGCAACCTGCAAGTGCAGACAGGCGAGGGTCGTGATTCAGCGACCCGCCTGGGCGACCTGGGCGATCGCCTGCAGCAGGCCAGGCTCGAACTGCGCGAGGCCGAAAACGCGCGTGACGCTGCCCGCCAGCAGCTCGACAGCGAGAAGTCGGGCGGCATGGGCTCCAGCCAGGCGCTGCCGAATCTCCTGCCCGAGACGCCCATCGCGGTGGCCACGCCGGAGATCGATGCCCGCATCACCGCGCAGAAGACCAACCTGGATGCGCTGCTGCAGCGCTACACCGAGCAGCATCCGGACATCATCGGCACGCGCCGCATCATCAAGGAGCTCGAAGAGCAGAAGAGAAAGGAAGTGGAGAACCTGCGCAAGACAGCGGTGCCCTCTCCGGCGGCCGCGTCCAGCGGCCCTACCAACCTGGCAATTCAGGAACTCACACGCGTGCTGGCGACCTCCGAAGTGCAAGTCGCTTCGCTGCGCGCCCGCGTCGCCGAGCTCAGCAGCCGCTACGCCGATGCGCGCGAGCAGATGAAGACCGCGCCGCGTCTCGAAGCGGAGGGCTCGCAGCTGAATCGCGACTACGCGATCAACAAGAAGAACTATGAAGACCTGGTGGCGCGGCGCGAATCGGCGGTGATGTCCGGCCATCTGGAGGTCGCTTCGGGCGTGGCCGACTTCCGCTTGATCGATCCGCCGCGTGTCGGCTCGAAGCCGGTATCGCCAAATCGGCTGCTGCTGCTGCCGCTGGCGTTGGGCGTTGCGCTGGCGGCGGGCTTGCTGGCTGCCTTCGTCGCGAACCAGCTTCGCCCGGTCTTCCATACTGCGACTGATCTGCGCAGCCAGATCGAGCTCCCCCTGTTGGGCACGGTCTCGCGCGTGATGAGCGTCGCCGAAAAGCGGCGTGACCGGGTGGATCTGTACCGCTTCTTCGTCGGGTCCGGCAGCCTGCTCGGCGTGTTCGCCGTGGCATTGATTGCCGTCAGCGTCCTGGCGGCAAGACAAGCGGGTTGATAACGATGAGCAGTCTGATCGAACAAGCAGCCCAACGGCTGGAACAACTGCGGCGCGCCGGGGTCGACGTGCCCGGGATGCCGCACATGCCAGGCCCGGATCTGCCGATGCCGCTGCCGGTGCAAGCGGTAGAGGTGGCGGTATCGGCTGCCGCCGCGGCGATAGCGGCGCCGTTGCCGGTGCCGCCGGCGCCGATCCCCGTTGCGCCGCCGAAGCCGACCGTCACTTCGCAGCGGGTCGAGCTGAATCTCGAGGCGCTCCAGGCCTCTGGTATCGTCACGCCGAATGCGCCGCGCTCCCACACGGCCGACCAGTACCGCGTGATCAAGCGGCCGCTGATTCGCAATGCGATGGCGACCGGCCCGTCGGCGCTGGTGCACGGCAACCTGATCATGGTCACCAGCGCGGTCGCCGGCGAAGGCAAGAGCTACACCTCGGTCAACCTGGCGATGAGCATTGCCGCCGAGCTCGACAACACGGTGATGCTGGTCGACGCGGACGTGGCCCGTCCTTCGGTGCTGCGCATGCTCGGGCTGCCTGCCGGCCCGGGCCTGCTCGATCTGCTCGAAGGCAAGGCCGACATCTCCTCGGTGCTGTTGAAGACCAGCATCCCGAAGCTGACGATCCTGCCGAGCGGCACACCGCATGCGCGCGCGACCGAGCTGCTTGCCAGCGACGCGATGCGCCTGCTGCTCGACGACATGTCCCGCCGCTACCCCGATCGCATCATCATCTTCGACTCGCCGCCGCTGCTGCTGACAACCGAATCGCGCGTGCTCGCAACACAGATGGGCCAAGTGGTGGTCGTCGTTCAGGCGGAAAAGACCTTGCGCGCCGAGGTGCAGCAGGCGCTCGCCACGATCGAAAACTGCCCGCTGCGCATGATGCTGCTCAACAAGGCGCAAATCGATTCGGTCAGCGGCTACGGCTATGGCTACGGCTATGGGCAGGCGCCCGCTTCCGAGCAACCGGCCCGCTGAGCTGCCTCGTCTTCGTCGATGACTTCCAGCCGCATCCAGCCGAGGCGTTTTCGTCTGCCCGCCGTCCGCCTGCCAGCTGCTGGCATGCTGGGGCTGGCCGCTCTCGGCGCGATGGCTCAGGAATCGACGGGCGCCCGCACCGTGTCGCTGACCTCCGATGTCTCGCTGTCGCAAACCTTCACCGACAACCTCGATCCGGATTCGAGCGGGCCGAAGCGCGGCGGTTCGATCACCGAGATCACACCCCACGTGCATTTCGACAGCCGCGGCGGCCGGGTCAAGGGCTACATCGACTATTCGCTGAGCGGCCTGTACTACGCCGGCAGTGTTTCCTCCGGCCAGACGCAGCATGCGCTGGACGCCAACATGACCGTCGAGGCGATCCAGGATCGCGGCTTCATCGACGTGCGGGCCAGCGTCGCGCAGCAAAGCGTCTCGGCCTTCGGCACCCAGTCGGCCGATACCAGCCAGCGCAACGGCAACCAGGCCCAGGTGTCGACGATCGACGTGCAACCTTACCTGCGCGGTTTCCTCTCTGACCTGGCGCAATACGAAGCCCGGCTGCGCTACGCCAAGACGCACGGCGACACCTCGGGCGACGGCGACTCCACCACCGGCGCGGAAACACTGCATCTCGGCTCCATCCGTCCGGAGGCGCGGTTGGGCTGGTCACTCGATGCATCGAACAATCGCATCGACTACACCGAAAGCCGACCGAGTGAAATTACCCGCGTCGGCGGCGGGCTGATCTTGGCGGCCACGCCCGAACTGCGCTTTTCCGGGCGCATCGGGCGCGAGGTCAACAACGTTGTCAGCGAGGAGCGAGTAGGCAACAACACGCCGGGCTGGGGCGTCAGCTGGACGCCGAGCGACCGCACGCACGTTTCCTTCGACCAGGACCGCCGCTTCTTCGGCCAGTCGCATGCCCTGAACCTCGAGTACCGCACGCCGCGCACCGTCTGGCGCTATACCGATACGCGGGATATCGGCAGCGATGCGGCGACGAACGGCTCCGGCGGCCGGGGCCTGTCGAACTTCGACGACCTGTTCGGCAAGCTCGCGACGGTCATACCCGATCCCGCGCTGCGCGCACAGATCGTCAATGCGGTCCTACTGGCCAACGGCAGAGATCCCGCCGCGCGCGCCCAGGGCTCGTTCTTGAACAACGCCGTCACCGTGGAGCGTCGTCAGGCGTTGTCGTTGGCGCTGATCGGCATCCGCGGCACGGTCACGTTCTCGATCAGCAAAGGCGAGACCAGCCGGCTCGATTCGACCTCCACCGCCACCGACGACCTGGCCAACGGCAACGTGCTGAAGCAGCTCGGTTTCAACGTCGACGTCGGCTATCGGCTGACGCCGCTGTCGTCGCTCAACCTGGCCGGGTCGCGCGAGAAAAGCACCGGCTCGGTCGACGGCCGGGAGGCCGATCTGCGCTCCCTCACGGTGACCTGGTCGACCCGCCTCAACCCAAAGCTCAACGTATCTCTCGGAGCACGTCACGCTTCCTTCGAAAGCAACATCAATCCGTACACCGAAACTGCGATCATCGGCACAGCCACACTGCAATTCTGAAGCATGTATGAATCTTTCTACGGGTTGACCAGCAAGCCGTTCCAGCTGAACCCCGACCCGAGTTTCTACTTCGGCAGCAAGCAGCACAGCCGTGCTCGGGCGTACCTCGAATACGGCGTGTCCCGGCATGAGGGGTTCGTCGTGATCACCGGCGAAATCGGCGCCGGCAAGACGACGATCCTGCGCACGCTGATCGAGAGCCTGCACGGCAGCAACGTGGTCATCGGCCAGTTGGTGACGACGCAGCTCGGTGCGGAAGACACGCTGCGCATGGTTGGCGCCGCCTTCGGCTTCAACGTCAAGGACGTGCCGAAATCGGTGCTGCTGATCACGCTCGAGGCCTTCCTGCTGAATCAAGCGAGCCAGGGCAATCGCAGCCTGCTGATCGTCGACGAAGCGCAGAACCTGACGCCGCATGCGGTCGAAGAGCTGCGCATGTTGTCGAACTTCCAACTCGGCAACGAGGCGCTGCTGCAGAGCTTTCTCGTCGGGCAACCGGAATTCCGGCAGATCCTGCAGCGGCGGGAGATGGAGCAGTTTCGCCAGCGCGTGGCTGCCACCTGTCATATCGGCCCGCTCGACCGCGAGGAGACTCAGGGCTATATCGCGCACCGCCTGAAGTGCGCGGGCTCGACCGGCAAGCCGAGCTTCGAGAACGACGCCTACGAGGCCATCTTCCAGGCGAGCCGCGGTATTCCGCGGCGCATCAATTCGGTCTGCGACCGACTGCTGCTGCTCGGGTTCCTGAGCGAGAAGACGCATCTCACCGCGGCCGACGTCAACGAGGTGATGCGCGAATTCGCGCAGGAGGCGCAGGTCGGCCCGAACGGAGTCCAGCAAGCCGCCGAGCGCGATGCCGCGGCGAGCGACGTGACGTCGGTCAACGGTGTCGAACTGGCGGCCGACAAGGTCGATCTCTCGCTGATCGAGCTCGAGACCAACGTCGCCAACCAGCTGTCCCGGCAGATCACCGACCTGAGCACCGAACAAGGTCTCAATCAGCTGCACCGGCTGGAGCAAAGCGTGCTGCGCATGGAGCGCATCAACGCACGTACGCTGGCTACGCTGCGTTCGCTGGTGAACGCGGTCAAGCGGCCCACCGACGAGGTGAGCAAGTGAACGGCGGCAAGGTGATGTGCGTGGTCGGCGCGCGTCCGAACTTCATGAAGATAGCGCCGATCCTGCGCGCCTTCGCGGTGCACCGGCCGGCGCTGCCGGCGCTGCTGCTGCACACCGGCCAGCACTACGACCAGGACATGAACGACCGGTTGTTCGCAGACCTGAGGCTGCCGCGGCCGGACATCAATCTGGAGGTCGGATCGGCCAGCCACGCGGTGCAGACAGCCGACGTGATGCGCCGCTTCGAGCCGGCGCTCGACCAGCACAAGCCCTCCTGCGTGCTCGTCGTCGGCGACGTCAATTCGACCCTTGCCTGCGCGCTCGTCGCCGCGAAAAAAAACGTGCCGGTGGTGCACGTCGAAGCCGGCCTGCGCAGCTACGACCGGCGCATGCCCGAGGAGATCAACCGCGTGCTGACCGATCAGATCGGTGACCGCCTCTACACCACCGAGCGCACGGCCGAGGCCAACCTGCTGCGCGAAGGCATCCCCTCCGAGCGGGTCTGTTTCGCCGGCAACGTGATGATCGATTCGCTGCTGGCGCACCGCGCGATGGCGCGCCCGGCTGCGGCCACGCTGAGAGAGCACGGGCTGGACCCATTGCTGCTGCAGCATCCGGGCGGCTACGCGATGGTCACCTTGCACCGGCCATCCAACGTCGATCGGCCCGAGACCTTGCGCGGCTTGCTCGGTGTGCTCGCCGAGGCCTCCGCGCTGTTGCCGATGGTGTTCGTGCTGCATCCACGCACGCGCAGCCAGATCGAGCAATTCGGCCTCGGCGCCATGCTCGACGCCGGCAAGATCGCCGTGCTTCCGCCCCAGGGTTATCTCGAAATGCTTGGGCTGATGGCCGGCGCCGCGCTGGTCTTGACCGACTCCGGCGGCCTGCAGGAAGAAACCACCGCGCTCGGCGTCCCGTGTTTCACGCTGCGCGAAAACACCGAGCGGCCGATCACCGTCGAACAGGGCACGAACACCGTGGTCGGCACCGATCGGGCCGCGATTCTGCAAGGTGTGCGCGATGTGCTCGACGGCCGCAGCAAACGCGGCTGCGTACCGGAGCTGTGGGATGGCCGCGCCGCCGAGCGCATCGCCGCCGACCTGTGGCACTGGCTGCAGCAGCGTGCGGGAGGCGTCGCGTGAACCTCGCCGCCACCGCGGCTGGCGCACGCGGCGACGAGCACGCGGCCGAGCCGATCACGAATGCGCTGACGATCGATGTCGAAGACTATTTCCAGGTCTCCGCCTTCGCTCCGTACATTGCGCGCAGCGAATGGGATACGCGCGAGTGCCGCGTCGAGCGCAACGTGAACCGCATCCTCGACCTGCTCGTCGAGCACCGCACCCAGGCCACGTTCTTCACGCTCGGCTGGATTGCCGAGCGCTACCCGTCGCTGGTGCGCCGCATCGTGCGTGACGGCCACGAGCTGGCGAGCCACGGCTATGGCCATGAACGGGCGAGCGACCTGAGCGAAACCGCATTCACGGCCGACATCGTCCGTGCCAAGGGCATCCTCGAAGCGATCGCCGGTGACGAGGTCCGCGGTTATCGCGCGCCGAGTTTTTCGATCGGCACCGCCAACCTTTGGGCTTTCGAGAGCCTCGCGCGTGCCGGCTACCAATACAGCTCGAGCGTTTATCCGATCCGGCACGATCACTACGGCATGCCCGATGCGCCGCGCTTCGCGCACCGCGTCAACGAATCATTGCTCGAAGTCCCGATCACGACGCTGCGCCTGTTCGAGCGCAATCTGCCTTCCAGCGGAGGGGGTTACTTCAGGCTGCTGCCGTACGCGCTCTCGCGCTGGATGATGCAGCGCGTGAACAGTGACGATCGGCAATCCGTGGTCTTCTACTTCCATCCCTGGGAGATCGATGTCGACCAGCCGCGCGTGGCCGGCATCGACCGCAAGACGCGTTTTCGCCATTACGTCAACGTGGGCCGCATGGAAGAGCGCCTGGAGTGCCTGCTGAGCGATTTCCGCTGGGGCCGCATGGACAGGATCTTCCTGCGCTCGCCGACGAACGCCGTACCGAGTTGAATGCCCCCGATGACGACGATACGACGCCTTTCCCCGAAGGACGCTCCCGCCACGGCGCGCTGGGATGCCTTCGTGATGGCCGCGCCGTCGGCGACTTTTTTCCATCGCGCCGGGTGGCTGCGCATCCTGGTCGATGTCTTCCACCACGATAGCTACTTCCTTTACGCCGAGCGCGACGGTGTCGTGCTCGGCGTCCTGCCGCTCGCGCATGTCAACAGCATGCTCTTCGGCAACTCGCTGGTCAGCCTGCCATTCGCGGTGTATGGCGGTGTGGTGGCGGCGGATGAGGCGGCCGCGCAGGCGCTCGAACAGGAGGCGATGAAGATCGCCGAGCGGCTCGGTGTCCAGCACCTGGAATTGCGCCATGTCGAGCTGCGCCATCCCGACTGGCCGCTGCAGGATCTCTACGTCACCTTCCGCAAGGAGATCTTGCCGGAGGCCGAGGCCAACATGCTCGCGATCCCGCGCAAGCAGCGCGCGATGGTGCGCAAGGGCATCAAGAACGGCCTGCGCAGCGAACTCGACGACGGCATCGACCGTTTCTTCGCGCTCTACGCCGACAACATGCACCGCCACGGGACGCCGGCGCTGCCGCGGCGCTATTTCGCGGCCTTGCGCAAAGAGTTCGGCGCCGATTGCGAGGTGCTGACGGTAACGGCCCCCGATGGCCGCCCGCTGAGCACGGTGCTGAGCTTCTACTTCCGTGGCGAAGTGCTGCCGTATTACGCCGGCGACGAGACCTCTGCGCGCGAGCTGGCCGGCAACGACTTCAAGTACTGGGAACTGATGCGCCGTGCCTGCGAGCGTGGCTGCACGCTGTTCGACTACGGCCGCAGCAAGCAGGGCACCGGCTCCTACGCATTCAAGAAGAACTGGGGCTTCGAGCCACAGCCGCTGCACTACGAATACCGGCTGTACAAGCGTGATGCGATCCCGCAGAACAACCCGGCAAACGCGAAGTACCGCCTGCTGATCGAGACTTGGCGGCGCCTGCCGATCGGTGTCGCGAACTGGCTCGGCCCGTTTGTCGTTCGCAACCTGGGCTGATGCGGATCATGTCGCAACCTGCCGGGTCCCGCCTCGCCATCCCGATGCCGCTCGGCACTGTCTCACCCGCGTGGCGCCAGGCACTGCTGCTGCTGCTGCTGCTGCTCGCCGCGGTGCTGCTGCTCTACCGCGAGACGGCCGTCGGCATGGTCTCGATCTGGGCGCGGTCCGAGACCTTTACCCACGCTTTTGTCGTGCCGCCGATCGTGCTGTGGCTGCTGTGGCGGCAGCGCCGCACGCTGGTTGCCCGAGCACCGCAGCCCAATGCCTGGGCCTTGCTGCCGGTGGCCACGGCGGCCCTGGTCTGGCTGCTCGGCGACTTGGCGGCGGTGAACGCCGTCACCCAACTAGCCTTCGTCGCGTTGCTGCTGCTGGCCGTGCCGGCGGTGCTGGGTGTACGGATCGCGCGCGCTGCGATGTTCCCGCTCGGTTTCCTCTTCTTCGCGGTGCCGATCGGTGAATTCCTGCTGCCGCAGCTGATGCGCTGGACCGCTGATTTCACCGTCGCCGCGCTGCGCCTGAGCGGCATTCCGGTGTTCCAGGAGGGCCAGAACTTCGTCATTCCATCGGGCCGCTGGTCGGTGGTCGAAGCCTGCAGCGGCGTGCGCTACCTGATGGCCTCGTTCATGGTCGGCACCTTGTTCGCCTACCTCAGCTTCCGCTCGCTGCGGCACCGCTTGATCTTCATGGCTGTTTCGATCCTCGTGCCGATCGTCGCCAACTGGCTGCGTGCCTACCTGATCGTGCTGCTCGGCCATTTGTCCGACAACCACATCGCGACCGGCGTCGATCACCTGCTGTACGGCTGGGTCTTCTTCGGCGTGGTGATCCTGCTGCTGTTCTGGATCGGCGGGCGCTGGGCGGATCCGCCGTTACCAGCTGCGGATCCGCAGCGCGCCGTGCCCGTTTCCGCGGGCCGCGTCTGGCCTGCCGCGGCCCGGGTCTCGGCGGCGGTCGTGCTGCTGGCCGCCGCACCTCATGCGGTGCAGTGGTGGGGCGAGCGGGCAGAGTCCGCTACCGCGCCGCGGATCGCCGCACCGGCGGCCTGGGGCGGAGGCTGGCGCACGGTGGCGCGCACGCCGGCCGATTGGGCGCCCGCTGCGCTCCCCGCCGCAGCCGCCGAGCTGAACGCCAACTACGCACAGGGCGATCGGGCGGTCGGGCTGTACATCGCCTATTTCCGCCAGCAGCAGGGCGAGCGCAAGCTGGTCGGTGCCGATGCGGTGCTGGGCAACGTCAACAACGGTGACTGGGTGCGTGTCGCCGATGCCGAGCAGCAAGTCGGCGGCGCTGCCGCGCTGCCGGTTCGTGCCGTCGTGCTGCAGCATTCGGCGGTGACGGCCCACGGCAGCGACGACAGCCTGGTGCTGTGGCAGACCTATTGGGTCAACGGGCGTTTCACCACCAGCGAGGCGATGGCCAAGGCCTACATCGCGTTCGACCGGTTGCTCGGGCGCGGCGATGACGCCGCTCTGCTGGTCTTCTCCGCGCCTGGCAGCGCGGCCGGCGGCGAGACGGCGCTGCGCGCTTTCGTGCAAGACAATCTTCCGGCCGTCGAAACCCTGCTCGCGGCCGTGCGGGAGCAGCGCCGGTGAACGCGCTGCGCCTGCGTACCGCCCGCGACCCACGGCCGCTGGTACTGCACGTGGTCTACCGCTTCGACACCGGCGGCATCGAAAACGGCATCGTCAACCTGATCAACCACATGCCGGCGCAAGCCTACCGGCACGCGGTGATGGCGCTGACGGAAGTCACCGACTTCCGCAGCCGCATCGAGCGCGACGATGTCGACTTCATCGCGATGAACAAACCGCCGGGTCACGGCCTCTGGCTCTACCCGAGCCTGTACCGCGTGATGAAGACGCTGCGCCCGGCGATCGTGCACAGCCGCAACCTGGCTGCGCTCGAAGCGCTGGTGCCCGCCTGGGCGGCGCGGGTCGGCGTGCGCATCCACGGCGAGCACGGCCGCGACGTGGCCGACCTCGACGGCAACAGCCGCCGCTACCAGCGTGTGCGGCGGGTCTACCGGCCCTTCGTCAACCACTACCTCGCGCTGTCGAACGACCTCGCCGGCTACCTCGTCGACAAGGTGAACGTGCCGGACCGGCTGGTGACCCAGGTCTACAACGGCGTCGATTGCGCGCGCTTCCGGCCGGCCGTTGCCGATGGCGAGGCGATTGCCGGCTGCCCATTCAGCGCGCCGCAGCATTGGCTGGTTGGCACCGTCGGGCGCATGCAGACGGTGAAGGATCAGCCGAACCTGGCGCGGGCCTTCGTGCTCGCGCTGCAGCAGGCGCCGGCGCTGCGCGAGCGGCTGCGGCTGGTGATGGTCGGCGACGGGCCGCTGCGGGCGCAGTCGCTGGCGATCCTCGACGCGGCCGGCCTGGCCGAGCTGGCGTGGCTGCCGGGCGAGCGCGGCGACGTGCCGCAGGTCATGCGCGGCCTGCAGTGTTTCGTGCTGCCTTCGCTGGCCGAAGGGATCTCGAACACCATCCTCGAAGCCATGGCGAGCGGCTTGCCGGTGATCGCGACCGCGGTCGGCGGCAATGCTGAATTGGTGACGCACGGCCTCACCGGCGAGGTGGTGCCGCCGGCCGACCCGCAGGCGCTGGCGGCGAGCCTGCTGCGCCTCGCGCAGGCGCCTGGGCAGGCGGCCGCGATGGGGCGCGCCGGACGCGCGCAGGTGGAGCGAAAGTTCAGCCTGGAGGCCATGGTCGCGGCCTACCAGGCGTTGTATGACCGCCAACTGAGTGGCACACGATCGACGCGGGGAGGCAACTGACACCATGTGCGGCATCACCGGCATCTTCGACACTCGCGGCCGTTCGCCGATCGAGCGCTCCGTGCTGCATCGCATGAACGAATCGCAGCGTCACCGCGGGCCTGACGAAGGCGGTCTGCATCTCGAGCCCGGCCTCGGCCTCGGCCATCGGCGGCTCTCGATCATCGACCTCTCGACAGGCCAGCAGCCCCTCTTCAACGAAGACGGCTCGGTGGTCGTCGTCTTCAACGGCGAGATCTACAACTACCAGTCGCTGATTCCCGAATTGCAGGCGCTCGGCCACGTATTCCATACCCGCAGCGACACCGAAGTCATCGTGCATGCCTGGGAAGCCTGGGGCGAAGACTGCGTGAAGCGTTTTCGCGGCATGTTCGCGTTCGCGCTGTGGGACCGGAACCAGGAGACGCTCTTCCTCGCGCGCGACCGGCTCGCCGTCAAGCCGCTCTACTATGCGTGGCTCGATGACGGTACCTTTCTCTTCGGCTCGGAGCTGAAGTCGCTGCTGGCGCATGGCGCGATGTCGCGCGAGATGGATCCTCTTGCCGTGGAAGAGTATTTCGCGCTTGGCTACGTGGCCGAGCCGCGCTGCATCTTCCGCCAGGCGCGCAAGCTGTCCCCGGCGCATACGCTTTGCGTGCGCCGCGGCGCGCCTCCGGCCGAACCGCGACCCTACTGGGACGTCCGTTTCAGCCTCGACAACCCGATTGGCGACGCCGAGGCCCGCGCCGAACTGACGCGCCGGCTCGACGAATCGGTGCGGCTGCGCATGATCGCCGAGGTGCCGATCGGCGCCTTCCTGTCGGGCGGGGTCGATTCGAGTGCGGTGGTGGCATCGATGGCCGGCCTCTCGGCCGAGCCGGTCAACACCTGCTCGATCGCCTTCGACGACCCGGCCTTCGACGAAGCCGCGTTCGCGCAGACCGTGGCCGATCGCTATCGCACGCACCATCGTGTCGAGACGGTGCAAAGCGATGACTTCGACCTGATCGACACGCTCACTCGCCTCTACGACGAGCCCTATGCCGACAGCTCGGCGATCCCGACCTACCGCGTCTGCCAGCTGGCACGCCGGCACGTCACGGTGGCGCTGTCGGGCGACGGCGGCGACGAGAGCTTCGGCGGCTACCGCCGATACCGGCTGCACCTGATGGAAGAGCGCATGCGTTCGGCGCTGCCGCAATCCTTGCGCGCGCCGCTCTTCGGCTTGCTGGGCCGGGCCTATCCGAAAGCCGACTGGGCGCCGCGCGTGTTCCGCGCCAAGACCACGTTCGAAGGCATGGCGCGCAGCTCGGTCGAGGCCTATTTCCATTCCGTTTCGATCCTGCGCGGGCCGATGCGCGAGCAGCTGTTCAGCCCCACCTTCAAGCGTCAGCTCGCCGGCTACCGCGCGCAGCAGGTGTTCGAGCGGCATGCAGCGCGCGCCGGCACGGACGATCCGCTGGCACTGATCCAGTACCTCGACCTGAAGACCTACCTGGTCGGCGACATCAACACCAAGGTCGACCGCGCCAGCATGGCGCATTCGCTCGAAGTGCGCGAACCGCTGATGGATCACGAGCTGATCGAGTGGCTGGCCAGTCTGCCGTCGAACCTGAAGGTGCGTGGCCAGGAGGGCAAGTTCCTGCTGAAGAAGGCGATGGAGCCGCGTCTGTCCAACGACATCCTGTACCGGCCGAAGATGGGTTTCGCGGTGCCGCTGGCACGTTGGTTCCGCGGCCCGTTGAAAGAACGCGTGCGGCGCGCGGTGCTCGGCCCCCGGCTGGCCGAGACCGGCTGGTTCGATGCCGCCTACTTGCAGCAGCTGGTCGAGCAGCATCAGTCCGGCGCACGCGACCACAGTGCGCCGCTCTGGACCTTGTTGATGTTCGAGTCCTTCCTGCGCAACGTGCTCGATGGCGACGCGGCCACGGCGACCGCGGCGCCACCCCCGAGCGAACTGGCGGTGATGTCATGACCCTGCACGTCCTTCACGTGCTCGACCACTCGCTGCCGCTGCACAGCGGTTACACCTTCCGCACGCTCGCGATCCTGCGCGAGCAGCGCGCCCTCGGCTGGGAGACAGATCAGCTGACGACGCCCAAACAAGGCGCCGCCGCTTCACGCGAGGAGACGGTCGACGGCTGGCATTTCCATCGCACGCCGAGCGGCGACGGCACCGGCCTGATCATGCAGATGCGTTTGACCGCGGCCCGCTTGGACGAACTCGTGCGCACGCTGCGGCCCGACATCCTGCATGCGCACTCGCCGGTGCTGAACGCACTGCCGGCGTTGTGGGTCGGCCGGCGCCGCCAGGTGCCGGTGGTCTACGAGATGCGCGCTTCCTGGGAGGACGCTGCGGTCGATCACGGCACCACGACCGAAGGCAGCCTGCGCTACCGCCTGTCGCGCGGGCTGGAGAGCTTCGCGCTGCGCCGTGCCGACCAGGTGACGACGATCTGCGAAGGCCTGGTGGGCGACATCGCGATGCGCGGCATTCCGTCGGAGCGCATCACGGTGATCCCGAACGCGGTCGATGCCTCGCTGTTCCGCTTCGGCGTCGAAGCCGATCCGGCATTGCGCCGTTCGCTCGGCCTCGACGGTGCGACCGTGATCGGCTTTGCCGGTTCCTTCTACGGCTACGAAGGCCTCAGCCTGTTGATCGAGGCGGCGCGTGCCTTGTTGCCGCGCCACCCGACGCTGCGCTTGCTGCTGGTCGGCGGCGGCCCGCAGGAGGGCGCACTGCGCGCCCAGGCTGGCGCCGCCGGTATCAGCGACCGCGTGATCTTCACCGGCCGCGTGCCGCATGCCGAGGTGCAGCGCTACTACGAGCTGATCGACGTGCTCGCCTATCCGCGGCTGCCGATACGGCTGACCGAGCTGGTCACGCCGCTGAAGCCGCTGGAAGCGATGGCGCAAGGGCGCATGTTCGTCGCGTCCGACGTCGGCGGGCATCGCGAGCTGATCCGCCACGGCGAGACCGGCTTCCTCTGCCGGGCCGGCGATGCGGTGGCGCTCGAAGAGGCGCTCGACGACGTGCTCACCCACCGCGAACGCTGGCCGCGCATCCGCGCCCAGGCGCGGCGCTTCGTCGAGGTCGAGCGCACCTGGACCTCGAGCGTCGCGCGCTACCGCGAGGTTTACCGCCGTGCGATGAAGCGGCCCGGCCTGGCATTCTCCGCCCGCCTGCTCTGAGGAAGCGCCTGTCATGTGCGGCATCCACGGCATCTACCAGCTCGACGGCCAGCCCGCGGCCGCGGCATCGCTCACCGCGATGGGCGATGCCGCGCGCCATCGCGGCCCGGACGACGACGGCATGCATCTCGACGGGCCCTGCGGCATCGGCATGCGGCGGCTCTCGATCATCGACCTCGCCGGCGGTCATCAGCCGCTGTCGAACGCCGACGGCACGCTCTGGCTGGTGTGCAACGGCGAGATCTACAACTTCCGCGAGCTGCGCGCCGAGCTCGAGGCACGCGGCTACCGCTTCAAGACCGGCTCGGACAGCGAGGTCCTGCTGCACCTCTACGACGCGGAGGGTGACAGCTTCGTCGAGCGGCTGAACGGCATGTTCGACTTCGCGCTGTGGGATGCGCGGCGCCGGCGGCTTTTGATCGGGCGCGATCGCCTCGGCGTGAAACCGCTCTACGTGCTGCACGACGGCCGCCGCCTGGCGTTCGCGAGCGAGGCCAAGGCGCTGCTGGCGCTGCCCGGCGTCTCTGCCGCGCTCGATCCAGGCGTGGTGGCCGGCTACCTGCACCTCGGCTACGTCGCTGCGCCGGGCTGCATTTTCCAGGGCCTGCGCAAGCTGCCGCCGGCGACCTTGCTCGCGGTCGAAGACGGCCGGGTGCGCGAGTGGTGCTACTGGCGATTGCCGGCGCGCATCGAGGGCGGCATCAGCGAGCGCGATTGGAGCGAGCGCGTCAGCCGCCAGCTCGAAGCCTCGGTGCGCATGCAGATGGTCAGCGACGTGCCGATCGGCGCGTTTCTTTCCGGCGGCGTCGATTCGAGCGCGGTGGTGGCCTACATGGCGCGGCATTCGGCGCAGCCGATCCGCACCTATGCGATCGGCTTCGAGGGCGGTGAAGCCGAGGCGCTGTACAACGAGCTGCCATATGCGCGCCGCGTCGCCGAGCTGTTCGGCACCCGGCATCGCGAGATCGTCGTGCGGCCGGACGTGGTCGGGCTGCTGCCGCGCCTGCTCTGGCACATGGACGAGCCGCTCGCCGACACCGCCTTCATCACCACCTACCTGGTCTCCGAGTTCGCGCGGCAGGACGTCAAGGTGATCCTCTCGGGCGTCGGCGGCGACGAGCTGTTCGGCGGCTATCGGCGCTACCTCGGCGGCCACTACGCGGCGCAGTTCCGGCGCGTGCCAGCGTGGATGCGCAATGCCGCGACGCTCGCCGCCGCGCGCCTGCCCACCGACCGGCACTCCGGCGTGCTGAACACGCTGCGCCTCGCGAAGGGCTTCCTCGCATCGGCCGACATGTCCGCCGACGATCGCTATCGCAGCTACCTGCAGGTGCTCGACCGCACGGCCGTCGCGGGCCTGATGCTCGACCCGGCGGCCGCCGGCCCCGACGCCCTCAGCCAGGCGATGGCCGGCGCCGGCAGCGAGGACGAGCTGAACCGCATGTTCGCGATCGACGCCGCGACCCAGCTGCCGGACGACCTGCTGCTGCTGACGGACAAGATGAGCATGGCGGTCTCGCTCGAATGCCGCGTACCCTTGCTCGATCACGAGCTGGTCGAGCTCGCCGCTGCCATGCCGGCTTCGGTCAAGGTGCGCGGCGGACGTCTGAAGCACCTGATGAAGGAGTCGCTCGCCGGCGTGCTGCCGAAGGACATCCTCGACCGCAAGAAGCGTGGTTTCGGCACGCCGATGGGCGCCTGGCTGAAGCGCGAGCTGGCGCCGCTGCTGCAGCGGCTGCTCGCGCCGGATGTGGTGCGCGCGCGCGGCCTCTTCCATGCGCCGCAGCTGGCGCGGTTGATGGCCGATCACCAGGCCAACCGCATCGACGGCACCGATGCGCTGGTCGCGCTGATGAACCTCGAGATCTGGAGCCGCATTTACCTCGACCGGCGAACGCCCGCCGACGTGGCCGACGAACTGAAGCGCCTGGTGGTGCCGGCAGCAGGGACGGCATGAAGATCCTCTACGTCTGCCATCGCTTCCCGTTCCCGCCCAAGCGCGGCGGCAAGATCCGGCCGTTCAACATGATCCGGCATCTCAGCGCCGCGGGGCACGGCGTCACCGTCTGCTCGCTGGTGCGCTCGCCGGAAGAAGCCGAGGAGGCGCGCGGCATCGCCTCGCACTGCGCCGGCTTCGAGATGGCGCCGGTCTCGGGTCCGGTGCAGGCGCTGCGCATGGTGGCGCGCCTGCCGTTGCAGACGCCGTCGTCGATGGGTTTCTTCTATTCCCCGGTGCTCGCCGGACGGGTGCGGCGGCTGCTCGCCACGCAGCGCTGGGATCTGATCTTCGTGCACTGCTCGTCGGTGGCGCAGTACGTCGAACACGTCAGCGACGTGCCCAAGCTGCTCGACTTCGGCGACATGGATTCGCAGAAATGGCTCGAGTACGCGAACTACAAGCCCTTCCCGCTGTCGCTCGGCTACCGGCTCGAAGGCACGAAGATGCTGGCGGCCGAAAAGCGCCTGGCGCGCCGTTTCGACTTCTGCACCGCCACCACGCGCGCCGAGTGGGAGACGCTGGAGCATTACCGCACCGGCGTCGCGACCGACTGGTTCCCGAACGGCGTCGATGCCGACTACTTCAGTCCGGTGAGCGAGCCCTACGAGCCGGAGACGATCAGCTTCATCGGCCGCATGGACTACTACCCCAACCAGGAATGCATGGCGCGTTTCTGCCAGGAGGTGTGGCCGCAGCTGAAGGCGCGTCGCCCGGGGATGAAGCTGTTGATCGTCGGCGCCGATCCGAGCCCGGCGATGCGCCGGCTCGGCGAGCTCGACGGCGTCATGGTGACCGGCTCGGTGCCCGACGTGCGGCCCTACATCCGCCGCTCGGCGCTGATGGTCGCGCCGCTGGCGATCGCACGCGGCACGCAGAACAAGATCCTCGAGGCGATGGCGATGGGCGTGCCGGTGGTCACCAGCAGCGCTGCAGCAGGCGGTGTCGATGCCGAAGCTGACACGCATTTCCTCGTCGCCGACACACCGCAGCAAATCGCCGACGCGATCCTGCGCGTGGTCGAGGATCCGCGGTTGCGCGAGCGCCTGGCGCTTGCCGGGCGGCAGCGCATGTTGGACCAGCACGCCTGGCCGCATTCGATGCGGCGCCTCGACAGGATCATCGATCGTTGCTCTCAGTTGTTCCAGGAATCTCGCAGAAAGTCCGCATGAAGATCAGCATATTCGGCCTGGGCTACGTCGGTGCGGTCTCGCTCGCCTGCCTGGCGCGCGACGGCCACGAGGTCATCGGCGTCGACATCGACCGCGCCAAGCTCGAGCTGATCACCGCCGGCAAGACGCCGGTGGTCGAAGAAGGCATGGTCGCGCTGATGGCCGAGTCCGCCGCCAGCGGGCGCATCTCGGTGACGACCGACGCACAACGTGCGGTGCTCGGCAGCGAGCTGTCGCTGGTCTGCGTCGGCACGCCGTCGGCGCCCAACGGTAGCCAGAACCAGGCCGCGATCCTGCGGCTGGCCGAGGAGATCGGCGCCGCGATCGGCGAAAAGCGCGAGCCGCACACCGTGGTGTTCCGTTCGACCTTGGTGCCGGGCACGGTCGAGGACGTGCTCCGGCCGATCATCGAAAAGGCTTCGGGCAAGCGCGAGGGCGAGGGTTTCTTCCTGTGCTTTCAGCCCGAGTTCCTGCGCGAGGGCTCATCGATCCGCGACTACGATCATCCGCCGTTCACCGTGATCGGTGCCAACGATGCGGCGCCGGTCGAGAAGCTGCGCAGCCTGTTCGGCCATCTGCCGTGCCGCTTCATCGAGACCTCGGTGCGCTCGGCCGAGATGATGAAGTACAGCTGCAACAACTTCCATGCGCTGAAGATCACCTTCGCGAACGAGACTGCGCGTTTGTGCGAGGCGCTGGGCGTCGATGCCTTCGAGGTGATGGACCTGCTGTGCCAGGACACGCAGCTGAACATCTCGCGCGCCTACCTGAAGCCGGGCTTCGCGTTCGGTGGCTCGTGCCTGCCGAAGGAGCTGCGCGCCACCAGCTACCTGGCAAAGACGCACGATGTCGAGATTCCGATGCTCGGCTCGATCATGGCGTCGAACCAGGCGCATCTCGGTCTCGCGCTGAACAAGGTGCTGGCGAGCGGCCATCGGCGCATCGGCTTCATCGGTCTGTCGTTCAAGACCGGCACCGACGATCTGCGCGAAAGCCCGCTGGTGACGCTCGCCGAGCAGCTGATCGGCAAAGGCCTGCAGCTGGCGGTCTACGACCCCGACGTGCAGATGTCGCAGCTGCTGGGCGCGAACCGGCGCTACATCGAACAGCACCTGCCGCACATCGGCCAGCTGCTGCGGCCCGGCATCGAAGCGGTGATCGCCGAGTCGGAACTGCTCGTCGTCGGCCTGTCGGGAGCCGGCATCGCCGAGGCGCTGGCGCGCCATGTGCGCCCGGATCAAGTGGTGCTCGACCTGGTGCACCTGCCGAACCGGGCAGCCATCGGCGGCCGCGTGGAGGGCCTGTGCTGGTAGGCCGCCGCCGGCGCGGGGTTGCCTGGCTCGGCATCGCGCTGATGCTGCTGCCGATGCTCAGCCTCGCGCCCTATCTGCGCAGCGGCACCGAGGTCGCGCGCGCGCGCAATGCCCTGGTGTTCGACGACCAGCGCGACGCGGCGGTCGAATGGACACCCGCGACCATGCCGGCCGATTTCCTGCTCGACAGGGTGCCCCCCGATGCATTTTTCGGCGAAGTCGCGCAGCGCCTCGATCTGGCCGCGATGCCGGACGACTGGGCCCGCGCGGTCGCGATCAGCCGCCACCTGCTGGGCTCGAGCCCGGTGCTGCTCGGGCGGCCTATCCAGTCCAACCTGGCCGAGACCTATCGCCGCATCACGACGCGCGGCGAAGGTTATTGCGTGGACTTCGTCAAGGTCTTCAGTGCGATCGCGATCGCCGCCGGCATCCCGGTGCGCTCATGGGCGTTTTCGTTCGACGGCTTCGGCGGCCACGGCCACGTGCTGCCCGAGATCTGGAATCGCCAGGCGAAGCAGTGGCAGATGCTCGACGTGTTCGACAACAGCTATTTCCGCACCACCGGGGAACCTCTGTCGGCGAAGGCCTTCCGCGAAGCGATGCTCGCGGACGATCCGCAGCTGCGCCTGCTGCCGCTGCATGCAGGCGCGCGGCCCGGCTACATCCACGAGGAGAAGGCGTGGGCCTACTACCGGCGCGGCTTGTCGGAGTGGTATCTGTGGTGGGGCACGAACCCGTTCACTTACGAACAATCCTGGTCAGTGCGGCACTTCTCGCCGCTCTCGCGTTCGCTCGCGCAGGTGGGTGCAATGGTGCAAGGCGTGCACCCGCACGTGCATGTGCTGATCGCGGCCGACAACCAGGAGGAGGTGCAGGCGCTGCGCAACGTGCGCCGGCATTTGTTCGTTTCGTTGTGGCTCTTCTGCCTCGGCGCCGTCTTGCTGCTGTGGGCGCAGCTGACGACCGGGCGTGGGGCACGCGCCGATGGGCCGCCCGGCACGTTGGCCGAGGGCGACGAAGCGCGTCTGCGGGTCTGCGTCGTCGGGCCGCTGCCGCCACCGCCCGGTGGCATGGCCAATCAGTGCGAACAGCTGGTTCGGCTGCTGCAGTCGGCGGGCACCGAGGTGGGCGTGGTGCGCACCAATGCCGATTACCGTCCGGCGATCGTCGGCCGCGTGCCGATCGTGCGCGCGGGCTTTCGCCTGTTGCCTTATCTGCTGAAACTCTGGCGCACGATCGGCCAGGCCGACGTGGTCCACGTGTTCGCGAATTCAGGCTGGGCTTGGCATCTGTGCGTGCTGCCGGCGCTGCTGGTGTGCCGGCTGCGCGGCGTGCGCGTGATCATCAACTATCGGGGTGGCAATGCCGAGCGCTTTTTCTCGCAGGCGCCGCGCCATGTGCTGAACATGCTCGCGCGGGCGTCGCTGCGGGTCACGCCGTCGGCCTACCTGCTGCGGGTCTTTCGCAAGCACGGGCTGGACGCCGAGGTGATCCCGAACATCATCGACCTGTCCCGTTTCCAGCCATCCGGCGTGCGTGAACCGGGCAACCGGCCGCACCTGGTCGTGACGCGCCATCTGGAAGAGATCTACGACATCCCAACCGCGATCCGCGCCTTCAGCCGCATCGTGGCCGTCTATCCGGAAGCGCGCCTGACCATCGCCGGCACCGGCCCCGAACTCGAGAAACTGCAGGCACTGGTGACCAGCCTCGGGCTGACGCAGAACGTGACCTTCGCCGGCCGCATCGCCCACGGCGAGATCTCGGCCCTCTACGCGCAGGCTGACTGCATGCTGAATCCGAGCGCGGTGGACAACATGCCGATCTCGATCCTCGAGGCCTTTGCCAGCGGCGTACCGGTCGTCAGCACCGACGCGGGCGGCATTCCCGACATGGTCGAACAAGGCGTTTCCGGCCTGCTGGTGCCGATCGGCGACGATGCGGCGATGGCCGAACGGGTGCTCGAAGTGCTGCGTCATCAGGACGTCGCGCAGGCGCTGCGGCAGGCCGGCCTGCACGAAGCGCGGCGCTACGACTGGCCGCAGGTGAGCCGGCTCTGGCTCGATGCCTATCGGCGCGTCGCCTCGGGGCGGAGCCTGGGATGAATGGCTACACCGCGTTCTGTGCCGGCCTCGTGTTCCCGGTGCACGAGTGGGCCAAGGGCCATGCCACGGTGGCGCTGCGCAAGCGCCTGGAGGCCAGCCAATGGCTGCCGCGCGCCGAGATCGAGAGGCAGCAGGCGGCACGCCTGCAGTCCTTCCTGACCGAGATCGGCCGGCGCGTGCCGTACTACCGCGCTTTGTTCGAGCGCCATCGTTTCGACCCACGCGCGGTCACCAGCGTCGCCGATCTGCGCGCGCTGCCGCTTTTGACGAAGAAGGAGATCCGCGAATACCTCGACGAGCTGAAGGGCGAGAACCACGCTTCGCTGACGCGCTACAACACCGGCGGCTCCTCCGGCCAGCCGCTGATCTTCTACATCGGCAACGATCGCAAAAGCCATGACGTGGCCGCGAAGTGGCGCGCGACGCGCTGGTGGGATGTCGACATCGGCGACCCGGAGATCGTCATCTGGGGTTCGCCGATCGAGCTCGGCGCTCAGGATCGGCTGCGCCGCGTGCGCGACCGGCTGCTGCGCAGCGAGTTGCTGCCCGCCTTCGAGATGTCGGAGGCGAAGCTCGACGGCTTCATTGCGCACATCCGTGAGCGCCGGCCGCGCATGCTTTTCGGCTATCCGTCGGCGCTGAGCCACATCGCCCGCCACGCCGAGCGCCGCGGCGTGCTGCTGAACGATCTCGGCATCCGCGTCGCCTTCGTCACCTCCGAGCGGCTGTACGACGACCAGCGTGCGCTGATCAGCCGGGTCTTCGGCTGTCCGGTCGCCAACGGCTACGGCGGCCGCGACGCCGGCTTCATCGCGCACGAATGCCCCTCCGGCGGCATGCACGTGATGGCCGAAGACATCGTGGTCGAGATCGTCGACGACAGCGGCCGGCCGGTGCCCGACGGCGAGCCCGGCGAGATCGTCGTCACGCACATGGCGACACGCGATTTCCCGTTCGTGCGCTACCGCACCGGCGACATCGCGGTCGCCGAGGCCCGCGCCTGCCCGTGCGGGCGCGGCCTGCCGCAACTGCGCGAGATCCAGGGGCGCAGTACGGATTTCGTGGTCGCCGCCGACGGCACCGTGATGCACGGCCTGGCGCTGATCTACGTGCTGCGCGACCAGCCGGGCATCCAGGCCTTCAAGGTGACCCAGGAGACGCGGCTCCTGACCCGCGTTCAACTGGTGATCGACTCGCTGTTCGAGCGCCAGGCGATCGAGCGCATCACCGCCGCCTTCCGCCAGCGCCTGGGCGCGGCAGTCGAGGTGCAGATCAGCACCGTCGACAGCATCCCGGCCGAGAAGAGCGGCAAGTACCGCTACATCGTCAGCCATGCGATCGCAGCGCAGGGAGCCCGCGTCGATGCGTGACATCGTCCTGAGCGTCATCGTCTTCGGGCTGCTGCCGTACATCGTGCGCGCGCCGGTGATGGGCGCCTACGCCTGGGCCTGGCTGTCGATGATGAGCCCGCAGAAATCGGTCTACGGTTTTGCGCGCTCGCTGCCGTTCTCGCAGCTGGTCGCGGTGGCGACGCTGGTCGGCCTGCTGTTCTCGCGCCAGCGGCGCGCGGTACCGATGAACGGCATCACCGTGGTGCTGCTGCTGTTGCTCGGGTGGATGAGCCTGACCTCGTTCTTCGCGATGAATCAGCAGGACGTGGTGCTCGAGCGCTGGATCTTCGTGATGAAGATCCAGCTGATGATCTTCGTCACGATGATGCTGGTGCGCTCGCGCGAGCAGATCGACCGGCTGATCTGGGTCGTCACCTTCTCGGTGGCGTTCTACGGCATCAAGGGCGGCTTCTGGACCTTGGCGACCGGCGGCGGCGGTCGCGTCTGGGGGCCGTCGGGCGGCATGATCGAAGGAAACAACGAGCTTGCAGTGGCGCTGATCATGCTCGTGCCCTTCATGTACTACCTGTACCAGACGTCGACGCGCAAGCTGGTACGCGTCGGCTTGATGGTCAGCATGGTGGCGACGAGTTTTTCGATCCTCGGCAGCCAGTCGCGCGGCGCGCTGCTCGGGCTCGTCGCGATCGCCTTCTATCTCGCGGTAAAGAGCCGGCGTCCGGTGCGCATGAGCCTGCTGCTGGCAGCCTTGATGGTGGCAGCGATCGCCTTCATGCCCGATTCCTGGTCCGGCCGCATGGACACCATCAGCAGCTATCAGGACGACGGCTCGGCGATGTCGCGCATCTACACCTGGAAAACCCACTGGGCCGCGGCAGTGGATCGCCCGCTGGTCGGCGCCGGCTTCGGTGCCGATTCGCCGGCGGTGTTCGCACGCTATGCCCCGCGGGATGGCGGCTTCGCCGATTTCGACGGCGCGGTCTTCGTCGCTCACAGCATCTACTTCCAGATGCTGGGCGAGCACGGATTTCCCGGCCTGTTCCTGTTCCTGCTGCTCGGCATGACCACCTGGCGCATCGCCGGCCGGCTCGCGCGCCAGACGCGGGGCGATGCCGAGTTCGGCAGCTGGGTGCCGATGATGATGCCGATGGTGCAGGTCAGCATCGTCGGCTATGCGGTCGGTGGTGCCTTCCTGTCGCTGGCGTACTTCGACCTGCCGTACTACATCGTCGGCTTCGTCGTGCTGGTCGACGCCGCGGTGCGCGAGCGCAAGCGTGCGCGGGCGCCGCAGGCGCTGGATACGGCGCGTCTGGCCGTGTCGCGCGACCGGCCTCTGCATTCGATCGGGAAAAGCCTGCCATGACCGAACTCTCGCAACGCCTGCTGCACAAGTACTACGCCGATCGTGTGCACCCGTACCGGCAGTTCGAGCAGCGTGTCGACCGCCTGGTGCGCCCCGGCACCGTGCTGCTGGATGCCGGATGCGGCCGCACGGTGCCGGTGCTGCGCAAGTACCTGGGGCGCGCGCAGCGGCTGATCGGCGTCGAGCTGGTCCCGTTCACCGACGTGCCGCCCGGCATCGAGACCTTCAATACCGACCTGGCGCACATCCCGCTGCCGGATGCGAGTGTCGACCTGATCATGTCGCGTAGCGTCTTCGAGCATCTGGCCGAGCCGCAGGCGGTATATCGCGAGTTCTCGCGCATCCTGCGCCCCGGCGGCGCGCTCGTCTTCCTCACTGCCAATATGTGGGACTACGGCACCCTGGCGGCGCGGCTGGTGCCGAACCGCTTTCATGCGCGCATCGTCCGGCACGTCGAAGGGCGCATGGAGGAAGATACCTTCCCGACCACGTTCCGCACCAACACACGCGGCGCGGTCGATCGCCTGTCGCGCGAGGCCGGGCTGGTGGTCGAAACGTTCGACTATGTCAGCCAGTACCCGAACTACCTGATGTTCAACGGCGCGCTGTTCTTCCTCGGCACCTGCTTCGAAAAGCTGATCCATCGTTTCGAATCGCTGCGCCTGCTGCGCGGCTGGATCCTCGTCACGCTGCGCAAGCCGCAGGGCCCCCGTTGAGCGGCGACAACGACGAGGCTGGCCTGTCGCGCCGGCAATGGTTGCGGCGCAGCGTCGCGGCGGCGGTGGCAGGAGCGGCGGAAGGGCATGTGCTGGCAGCGGCGGCGGCAGCGTCGGGTCCGGCGTCCACCGCATCGAGCGCTCCTTCCGCATCGAGCGCGGCCGGCGCCGAATCCGCCGGCTTCGTGCCCGGCAAGTACCGCCCGCAGCAGAACCGCTTGTTCCAGGCCGTGCCGGCCGCGACGCTCCCGCCACGCCTGCCAGGCTCCGAGGGCCTGCCGCGCGAAGGGCCGGGGCCGACGCATGAGTACGTCGATCGGGGTGTCGGCTGGCCCTGGGACCGTGCGGGAGGCGACTGGATCGATGCCGACAGCGTGCGCCATGGGTCGCGCGCCTGGTTCGGCGTCTCGACCAACGCCGCTGCCGGGCCGACCGCCGAGGCCGCCTACGCGATGGACGTCACCCGCGCGCTGCAGTTCGTGCAGCGCCATGGCCGCTGGAATGCCTTCCTGCTGCGCAGCAGCGGCGCGCCGCGTGTGATCGCCGGCCTGCATCAGCAGCAGCATCCGCCGCCGCAGATCGCCGTGACTTATCAGAGCGGCGCCACCGGCACGCTGCGCTGCACCTTGATCGGCAGCTTGTCGCCCGGTTCGGAAATCCCCGGCACCACCTGGCCGAAGTACGCGCTGCCGGTGGTGATCGAGTTCGAGCGGCCGGCCGAACCGGTGAAGACGGCCCGGCTCAGTCTGACGGTGGTCGAACACTGGTCCGGCAGCGGCACCGATCTCGACGGCTTCATCATCGACCCGCCGCTGAACGCCGCGCCGGTGCTCACGGGCACTGCAGCCACGGCCGGCCGGCTCGACGCCGACCTGAAACAGAATCCCGCGACCATCGGCGTGCACCGCTATCTCGACGGCGCGCCCTGGTCCGACTTCGCCTCGACCGGCCGCAGCCCGTTGATCTACAACCTCGGCGCGGAGCGTAATTTCGACCCGGCGCTGTTTGGCCGCGGGCCGAGCGACAAGAGCAAGTTCCCGCACCTCGATCTCGGCAAGTGGATCGCCACCGCGAAGAACTGGAGCAGGGTCGATTCCGGCTACCGCGGCGAAGCTTTCGAGCCGCTTGCGCCCGGTCTCGGCGCGGTGCGCGTGCACATGCCGGCCGAGCCCGGCGTGAAGGACGGCTCGAGCATCGATTACGGCGGCAGCCTCGCGGCCAACGCCTTCATCTTCCTGCCCGAGCCGGATTTCGGCCGGCTGAAGCGCCTCTTCGTGCGCTACTACCTGCGCCTCGCACCGTACAAGCCGACTGCGGCGCTGCGCTACCAGGTCAAACAAGGCGGCGTGCCGGCTTGGACCGACATGGCCGGCAAGACCGGCATCACGCCGTCGCATGTCACTTCGTACGGCGGTGTCAGCGGCAGCTCCGGCGGCGGCTTCGGCTGGCAGATGCGCCTCGGCTGGGCCGACTGCGATGCCGAGCAGGGCGGCCCGGATGAAGGCGGCATCGCCGTCAGCGTGCACACCTACGATTTCCTGACCAACAACCCGGTGCGCCATGGCTCGACCGATCGCCCGCGCGACGTGGCGCTCGGCCAGCAGGGCGGGCTGGGCGGCATCTTCTATCACGCACAGTGGTACTGCGTGGAGATGGAGGTCGACCTGAACAGCGTGATGGCCGAGGCGCCCGGCTATCTTGCCGATGGCGCGGTGCGCATGTGGGTCGACGGCCGGCTGGTGCTCGAACGCGGCGGCATGGTGATGCGCTCGCTGCCGCTGCAGCGCTTTGCTTATGCCGACGAGCGGCTGCGCCCATGCCGCGAGCTCGGCCATCGCGACCTCTGGTTCAACTGGTTCCATGGCGGCAAGACCGCGAACACGATCGACCGTACCGTGTTCATCACCGGCCTGGCGTGGAGCCGCGCCTACATCGGGCCGATGCAGCTGACGTGAAGACGCCGCGGCCCGGTTTGGTGCTTGCCGTGTTCTGCCTCGCCTGGCCGCTGGCGGCCGATGCGAGCCGGCTCAGCGAGATCGCCGCCCGCCTCGCGCCCGGCCGCTGGGCCACCTTGAACAACAGCAGCGACGCCAGCGGCTTCAAGCCCGCACTGCTCTGCGCCGAGCTGAAGCAGGGCGAACACCTGTGCGGCGACAACATCCTCAACTACGCCGGCGAAGGGCAGTGGGATCCGTCGCGCCACGAACTGCATTTCATCGGCGCCGGTCATCTGCGCGAGACCAAGCACATCGCCTACGACGAGGCCGCCAACCGCTGGAAGCTCGAGCCCAATCCGCCGTGGAACTGCAAGGGCCAGCCCGGCTGTACGCAGTACGCGAGCCTGGGCCACAACTTCGACGCGGTCACGATGAACCCGGCGACAGGCGACATCGACGTACGCCTGCCCGGTTATGCCGGCGCGCCGCTCTACCGCTGGCGGCGCGACAGCGGCGAATGGCAGCCCCTGCTCCCAGCACCGGCGACCGCCTACACGATGGCGCTCGAATACTTCCCGGAGATGGGCGGCCTGGTGCTGGTGGGTGGCGGCCACGTCTACCTGCTGCGCGACGGGGCCACGGAGTGGTCCACGCTGGCCGAAGGCTTGCCGATGGGCAGCTACAGCTCGGTGGCGAGCTACAACCCGGCGAAGCACGCGATCGTCTTCGGCGGCGGCGACAGCGACCAGGGCTACACCAGCCGCGATTTCTATCGGCTCGATGCCGAGGGCAAGGTGACCAGGCTGGCCTCGGCACCGGAGCCCTTCGGCATACAGCTGAGCCAGCTGGTCTACGATCCGGGCAGCCAACGCGAGCTGCTGATGACGCGCTCGGGCAAGGTCTATGACTACGATCTGGCCGATGACGCCTGGCGCCCGGTGGCGACGAGCCTGCCGACGAATCCGAAGCGGCCGGTGCAGTGGACTGCAGTGGTCGCGGTCCCCACCTACGGCGTGGTGTTGCTGCTGGCGCAGCACGATTTCGACGACTACCGCGTGCACATCTATCGCCACCAGGCCTCGATCGCGAAGCCCTTGCCGGCGGCCGCGGCGCCCGCTGCCTCGGCGGCATCGCGCTGAGCGTCATGTCTCAGGGTGCGGGCCGCGGCACCGCCTCGCAGCCCGCATCCGGCAGGCGGAACACCCAGGCCTCCGCGGGCATCGACAGGCGCTCGACGCGGCTCGCGAGACCGGCACCGATGACCGGTTGGAGCTGTCCGGCCAGGGCCGACATGCCGCGCAGCAAGCGCCAGCCCGCCCCTGACACACGCGGCATCAGCCGCTCTTCACGCACCCAGCAGGCGGGCGCTTGACTCAGCTGGCGGATCGGCTCGTTGCTGCCCCAGCCCAGCGTCTCCATATCGACCACCGCATAGCGCGGCATCGCGGTGGGCGCCTCGGCAGCCAGCGACGGGTCGAACAGCTCGCGCAGCGGGTGGATGCGCAGCGGCGCTTCGTGTGTCTCGACCAGGTTGTGGAACTCCGCCGCGCGCACCGTGTTCGTCGGGCCGTAGACCGTCGCGTCCGGATGGGCCGCGACGAACGCCACGGCCGCCTTGCTGTTCGCGGTGAAGACACGCACCAGCCCCTGATGCATGCCGGCGAGCAGCAGCGAGATCGACAGGACCGCGACCAGCACGACCGCGAGGGCGGTGCCCTTCAGCCGGGCCAGCGCCAGCGCTGCCAGCAAGCAGAGCGGCGCCGCGAACATCAGCATGTAGTTGGTCTGCTTCGGCACGAACAGCAGCGGCCGCCACGAAATCACCAGCAGCGAGAGCAGCAGGATCAGCCCGGCCAGCCACCAGGCGATGAAACGTTCGCTCGTGCGCCGGCTCGCCGCCGCAGGCTCTGCCGCCGCGCGCGACGCAAACCAGGCCGCCCACAAACCCGCAGCTGCCAGATAGGCCGTCAGGCCGGTGTGGTGCAGCCGCGCGAACAACAGCTCGAGGTAGTACTGCGGTGCGTCGTGGATCTCGCCGGCCACCGCGCCGGCTTCGAGGTAGCCACTGGCGCTGCGCGCTTGCATTGCCTTGAAGAGAAACCACGCATCGCCGGTCAATGCGAGGAACAGCAGGTTGTTCGCCAGCACCATCAGCGCGAAGCCCAGCGCCATCCACAGCCATTGCCAGTTCCAGCGCCGAAAGAGGACCGGGTACAGCAGGAACACGCCGATGTAGAACATCGCCGCCGGTTTCATCCAGAAGCTCGCGCCCGCCGCGAGGCCGGCGATCGCGAAGCTGCCGGCATGGCGGCGTTGCTCGCCATCCCAGAAGAACAGGAAGGCGGCCGTCATCGTCAGCGCGAGCGGCGCATCGGCCATCAATCGGCCCGCCAGATGCACATGCATCGGCAGGCATGCCAGCACCAGGCCGGCGAGCGCGGCCACCTTGATGCCGAACCAACGGCGGCTGAACACCATCACCAGCGCGATCTCGGCCAGCGAGCACAGCATCGCGAACAGCCCGGCCGACACCAGGTTCTGGCCGAACAGCGCGCCGAAGGCGGCCACCGGCAGATTGACGCCGTAGCGGTTCGCGCCGACATAGGCATCCGCGCGCCAGTCACCGCTCAGCATGCGGTAAGCGGCATCGGTATAGGTGACTTCGTCCGAGCCGAAAAATCCGGTGAAGAAGAGTGTCCGCACTGCCGCCGCAAACGCCAGCACCGCGGCCATCAGCATCAGGTCGCGCGGCATCGACGCGGCAGTCGTTGCCGGCGCGGAGCGATGGGGGGGCGAGGCGACCAGCACGTCAGAGCGCCGACAAGATCGCCTGGATCACTTCGATCTGGCTTGCCTCCAGGCCAGCCCACAGCGGCAGCCGCAGCAGGCGCTCCGAAGCATCGTCGGTCACCGCGAGGCTCCCATGCACCCGCGCATACCGCTCCCCCGCCGGCGAGCTGTGCAGCGGGATGTAATGAAACACGCTGTAGATACCCAGCTCGCGCAATTTCTCGATCAGCGCGGTGCGGCGTGCGAGATCGGGCAGCAGCACGTAATACATGTGCGCGTTATGAGCGCAGTGCGCGGGTACCACCGGGCGACGCAGCTTGCCCGCTTTTTCGGCTTCGGCAAACCATTGGTGATAGTTGTTCCATAAAGCGAGCCGCTGGCGCGTGATCGCGTCGCCTTCCTCCATCTGCGCCCACAGGAACGCCGCGATGATTTCACCTGGCAGATGCGAAGAGCCGATATCCACCCAGGTGTATTTGTCGACCTGGCCGCGAAAGAACTGCGAGCGGTTCGTGCCTTTCTCGCGAATGATTTCGGAGCGGTCCGCATACCTCGCGTCGTTCACCAGCAGCGCACCGCCTTCGCCCGAAATGATATTCTTGGTTTCATGGAACGAGAGCGCCGCCAGCTGGCCGATCGAGCCCAGCGGACGGCCCTTGTAGCTCGCCATCACCGCCTGCGCGGCATCCTCGATCACCATCAGCCCGTAGCGGTTCGCGATATTCATGATCGCGTCCATCTCGCAGCCGACGCCGGCATAGTGCACCGGTACGATCGCGCGGGTTTTGTCGGTGATCGCGTCTTCGATCAGCGATTCATCGAGGTTCAGGGTATCGCGGCGGATATCGACGAACACCGGCACCTCGCCGCGCAGCACGAAGGCGTTTGCGGTCGAGACAAAAGTGAACGACGGCATGATGACTTCGTCGCCGGGTTTCACGTTCGACAGGATCGCCGCCATTTCCAGCGCCGAGGTGCAGGAATGTGTCAGCAAGGCCTTGTGCGCGCCGGTGCGCGCCTGCAGCCAGGCGCTGCAGCGTTTGGAGAAACTGCCGTCGCCTGCCAGATGCCCGTTCGAGTGCGCCTGGGCGATATACCAGAGCTCTTTGCCGGTCATGTACGGCTTGTTGAATGGGATGGTCATATGCCCGGGCCGGTTGAAAGAGGTGGAGAAGGCTGGCGAAAAACCCAGAATTTCTGCAGCAGGAACAGCATCAACGCCAAGCCGAGAATCGTCAACCCCTGTACCACCTGGTGCGGATAACCCAGGTGATCGACGAACAATGCCAGTGCGATCAGATTCAGCAGATACCCCAGGCCATAAGCCGCGCAATAACGTGCGAAGGCTGGTCCGCGCGTGCCGCCATGGCGGAACGACCAGCGTTTGTTGAACAAGAAGGTCTGGCAGACACCGACTGCGAACAGCAGGCTCATCGCGAGACGCGGGCTCATGCCGGCGGCGGTCATCAACAGATACAGCAAATAACCGAAGGCGTTCGACGCCAGCCCGACCGTGCCATAGCGCAGCAGTTGGCCCAGCGTGGCATTCATCGCGCGCCCGCCTCGCGCCAGCCCCAGATATACCAGGGCGCGTCGGCGCCGACGTTGAAGATCAGATCGAGAATCGATACCCGGTGGTCGAATGGCGCATGGCGCTGGCGGTATTCGGGGTAGCCGGCATAGTCTTTCCACTCGAGCGTGACGCCGCAAGCCTCGAAACGCCCAGGTTCTATGTAATCATGCGCCGACGGGCCGGTGACATAAACGCTGGCGCCGGCCTGCGTTACCAGATCCACCAGCCGGTCGAGCTTCTGGCCGGAGAGCGAAAATTCCCGCGAATCTCCAAACCTCGTCGCCACGCCGAGAATGTCGCGGGAGATCGATTTGATCAAGTGGTGATTCAATTCCGACAGATTCGTCCAGCGTCGGCCCAGATACACGTCCTCGAAAAATGGCCGATATTTCTCGAAATACGCGCACTTGCCATACTGATGCAGCAAGGTCTTCCAGTGGCGAGCCTGCCATTGCGAATCGGGCAACGCCACTTCGCAAATCAGTCGGTGCGCATCCGTACCCACCGGAATCGTCAGCCATTCGCTGCCGTTGGCAGTTTTGATCCTGTTGCGGTTGCGCCAGTCGTTTTTCGTGAACTGCAGGTCGTCGTAGAAAATGAACAAGTCGACATCGTGAATGATGTCGAAATACCCCTTCCACGGGACGTAGTTCGATTGCAGCACGGCGACCCGCTGATTCATAGCAGCGCGCTCAAGCGGTGGCTGGGAATACCCGACTTCTCGGTGCCTCGGGCAATGTAGGAACTGTTCTCTTCGGTATCCGTCAAAATCGTCGCCCCGGCGCCGACGATGGTGCGGTCGGCCAGCCTGATCTTGTCGCGAATCGTCGAGTTGACGCCGATGAAGCAGTTTTTGCCGATCTTCACATGACCCGAAATCACCGCGTGCGCGGAAATAAAACAGTCATCGCCGACTTCGACATGGTGGCTCAGCAGGCTGTTGCACCAGACGATCACGTTGTTGCCGATCTTCACCAGCGGCTGCAGCACGTTGCCTTCCATCACCAGGCAGTTTTCGCCGATTTGCAGATCCGGCCAGCTGACGCATTTGCTGCTGACATAGGTCGCCAGGCGGTAGCCGAGCTGTTTGGCCTCGGCGCATTTTTGTGCGCGGACCGCGTTCAGCCTCGCATAACCGACGGCGACGAAAAGATCATGGTCCTGCGGAGAAAAGCGGCTCTCGATTTGATCGAATGGCAGCAGCGGCAGGCCCTGGAAACTTTCGTCACGGCAATAAGCGGGGTCGACCGTGAAAGCCGCCACCCGCCGCGGGCTGTCGTGCGTGAAATAGGCGCATGCGAGTTCCGCCAATTCCCCGACGCCGAAAATAATCACCGGCCGCATGATGGCTCTCGGCTTCAGGCCTGTTTGCGGCGCAACGCTTCGGCAAGCGCGGCATACGACGCGATATCGGCAATCTCGCCGTCGCTGAATTCGACGCCAAATTCTTCTTCCAGCGCCAGCATCAGATTCATATGGCTCAGCGAATCCCATTGCGCCGTCGTGCCGCGGCTGGTGCCCGATCCAATGTCGCCGACAGGAAGTTTCAATACTTTCGCGATGATCGGTCGCAGTCGCGAAGTTGTATCGTCGTCTTGCATGTTCATTTCGTGTTCACCGTGATGTGATCCGGGAGCGGCAGCGTCGGATTCGGCGCGTCGAGCCGATAGAGCGTTTGTTCGTCGCCGGTGGATGTGGCGAAAAATCCGCAGGATTCCCAGAACTTCGCGACCTGGCCATTTTTCGGCGTCGCGATGTATTCCGCTTGCCAGGCCTGGCATTGCCAGCGCTGCGCCGCGAGCCGCAGGGATTCGATCACGAACGCTGTCTCCAGCCCGCGGCCGAGGGCGCGGCAACTGATCAGCAGTGAATCCACGATCGCGCCGTTCGCCTCGCGCCGCGCGATCAGCACGCCGACCAGCCCGAGCGCGCCAAATCGATCGGCGGCCTTCAGCGTGAATACCGCGCTCCGCTCCGCCTCCAGCAGCAAGCGGATGTCCTGCTCGGTATAGCGCCGCGTCGTCAAATTGAATTGATTGGTTTTCTGGGTCAGCTGGGCGACGCGGCCGATATCTTCGGCGCGTGCGAATCCGATATCGGCGACCAGTTCGAGGGAATGAAGATAGGCCGCCAAGTCGACGTGGCGCGTCTGTTCGGATTTGCGCTGTGACTCGGCCTGATAAAGCGACGAGCGCTGGCGGTCTTCATCGCTGACGACGAGTTTGTCGAAGAGCCCGTCGCGCAGCAGCAGCGGCGGATAGGAGTGCAGTTTCTGCGGCACGGCGAGCAGCGTGACCTGCGGCAAGGCCTGGCGAATCAGATCGAGTTCTGCGAGGCTGTCGTCGACGAAGACGAATGAATCCAGGCCGATATTGAGTTCCGCCGCCAGGGTGGCGAGATTCGTCGCCTTGTCATCCCAATTGATGCGCCAGGCCGAAAGATGCGAGCGCTTGATCAGGCAGGCTGGGTGCTTGTCCAGTACCTCGAAAACGTCCGCTTCGTTGTTCTTCGAGCAGAGCACGATCATCACGCCGGCCCGAGCGAGTTGCAGCACGGTCTTCTGGAAATCGTGGAAGGCCCGGCCGGGATAATCATGCGCGTCGAGCTGGATGCCGCCCAAGCCGTCTTCGCCGATCACGCCGCCCCATAAGGTATTGTCGCAATCGAGTACCAGGCATTTTTTCGACAGCCCTTTCAGCGCGCGGAATATCGTCGCCAGTTCTTGCGCCCAGCCGTCGAGAAAGGCCCGCTTGAACGGCGCGCGTGAGATGTATCTGAAGCGATAATCCATGCTGTCGGTTTCACCGTGGCGGCGCACCAGCCGTTCCCAATCGCTCAGGCAAAATCGTGGCCGATGCTGGGCGACGTGCTTGCGGATACTCTGGTTCAGCAAAGCAACTTCGCTCTCTGTATTCACGCCGCCAAGTGCGGCGCCGACGCCATTTTCAGGCCAGAACGGCGGAATGAAGGTATTCAGCACGATCGTCGATACGGGGCTCGCTGAAAGTGCTGCCCAGAGGTCCTCGAGTTCACCGTGCGCGCGTGCCGCCGTCCATCCGGGCAACCCATAAGCCGGATCCATTTCTTCCAACGTCAGGCCGAGCACCAGCAGATCGGGCAGGTCTTGCGACGGGATGTTGGCGAGCGCGGCAATATCCTGCCGCATCGCGCCGTAGCCGCCATAACTCGGCACCGGGCGAAAGCCGAGCGTCAGCAGCCGATGTTTCAGGAACGGCTCGATGCCTTCAACGGTGATATTGCGAAGAAAAAAGCAGGCCGCCCGGGGCGCATTGTCCGGCAGTTCGGATTCCAGCCGGGCCACTTCCGCGATCAGGTCGCTGAGCAAGGGAGCCGTGCTCATGATTCCAGCACCTCGATCAAACCGATGCCTTTCACACGATAGAAGCTGACATGCCGCCCGCCGAAGAGTATTGCCGGCTTCGGCGGGGAGACGCAGATGACTCTCTGCCCGGCGGCTTTGAATGCCGCTAGGCTGGCAGCAAGATCGGCTGTCCGATAACAGCTGTGATAAAGAGATTCTCCGACTTTCTCAAGAATCGCATCGATCGGCCCGACGGAGCCGGTCGGATAGACGATTTCCAACGCCGGCATCTGCGCATGGGTACAAAAGATCAGGTTCACGTTCTGCACCGGATCGTGGATCTTCTCGCCCGCGTCATACCCCAGGCCGGCCGCGAACGCGAGCGCGGCTTCGGGGTGCCGGCAGGCCAGGCCGACATGATGAAAGCTCAGCCCGAAGGCGTTGATCAGGGGAGATTCCACCGTCAAGGTATCCTGACCTGCATCAGGATTGAATTGCACAGCTCGGGATAATCCACGCCGACCTTCAGCATCGATTGCAGGATGCGCTCGTCGAGTTTCAGATCCATCAGCTGCTGCGTCGTGATCGCCTTCAGGAAAAGCCCCTCGACCTTTTGCACGACGAGACCCTGCTGCTCGACCATCTGGCGCAGGCTTGCTAGCGTGAAATAGCGCTGGTGGCCAAAATTCAGATCGGCCTGGCTCAATGCCGTCATGTCCGGCAGCAGGCCAGCAGCATGGCCGAAACGCCGATGCAAGGATTCGGCGTTCGGTACCGCGATGAATATCGAGCCGCCTGGCGCCAGGAATCGGCTGTAGCGCCTCAGGATCAAGCCGGGGTCATCGACATGTTCGAGCACGAAGCCCATGCCGATCGCGTCGAATTTCTCGTCGGTCTCGAAATCCTCGAAAAACCCTTCGATGATTTCCAGCTGCGGTACGTCGAATCGGCTTCTGAAACGCTGGATCATTTCGCGCGAACCTTCCAGCGCGACATAGCGCGAAAAGGTCTTGGCAAAAAAGGCAGTTGAAAAACCGTGGCCCAGGCCGAGTTCGAGCATCGAGCCGACTGTCGCGAGTTCCGCGACGCGCTGCGGATACCAATTCAGCGTCAGCGTGTTGTCGAGCACGTGGCTCTCGTCGTAGCTGTCCTTGTATTCATCGAGTTGTGCACTCACGGGAGTCTCCTTGTCAGCGGTAAACGTCGCGGATCACGACCATCGGCCTGCCACGCACCTGATTGAATACCTTCGCCAGATAAATTCCGATCACCCCCAGGCACATCGTGATAATGCCGAGCGACAGCACGATCAACGCGACGATGGTGGTGAAACCGAGGCTGATCTGGTTCGGGTGCAGGATCTTGTCGATCACCAGATACAGGCCGTAGGCGAAACTCAAGGCGGTAATGCCGGCGCCGAAATTGAACAGCCAGACCAGCGGCTTCGATGAAAACGAGGTGACCGCGTCGATCATCAGCTTGACGCGCCGCAGGAAGGTATAGGTGCTCGCTCCTTCCCGCTTTTTCTTCGCGATCGGCATGCCGATCTGCACGAAGCCGGCCCAGTGCATCATCCCGGCCAGGAAGATATTCCGGTCGCCGAGTTCCAGCAGGCCTTGGACCTGGCGTCGTGTCATCAGGCGCTCGGTCAGCAGGTTCGGCGGCAGCGGGATATCGCTCATCGAATTGAAGAGTTTCCAGAAGACGGCTCCTCCGGTGCGCTCGACAAAACCGCCCTTGCGGGTTTCCTGGAATCCGTAGACGACGTCGCAGGCCCGGGCTTGCATTTCGCGGTAGAAATCGACCAGCACCATCGGCGAGACTTCCAGATCGCAATCGATCAGGAAGATCAGGTCGCCGGTAGCAACGCTGAGCCCGGTATGGGCCGCCTGGTGATGGCCGAAGTTTCTGGACAGATCCACGACGACGATGCCGGGGCGTTGGCTGCGCAGACGCAATATGTGTGCGAGGGAGTCGTCGGGCGATCCGTCGTTGACAAATATCAGCTCGTAGCGCTCGCAGCCGACCGCGGCGAGCGCCTGTTCGCACAAGGGGATGAACTGGTCGAGGTATTTGCTCGAGCGATACAGGGTGGTGACGACGCTGATGCTCGGCACCCCGGCGGAAGCCTGAGGCAAGGTGAGCGGGTCGGCAGTGGGGGCGGCAAGGCTCATCGCGTGGTCTCAGGCGCGGAGTTTGAAATCAGGGGCATGAGCTCGCATCCATTGCTCGAGCATCATCAGAATCCAGACCATCTCGCCGTAATAGCCGGGATGCGCCGGCAAATGGGTATCGACCAGCGTTTTCATGAATTCGGGGCGCACCAGGCCGCGTGTCGACAAACTGCCGAGCGAATCGACAGCGAGCTGTTTCAACGCCGGGTTTTTAGTGGCCCAGAGCCCGAACGGCAGGCCGAAACCCTGCTTTTTCTTGATCAGGATCGCGTCCGGCAGGAATCCCCGCAGCGCTTCCTTGAAGAACCAGCGCAGCTTCAACCCTTTCAGCTTGTAATGCGCCGGCAAGCGCATCGAAAAGGCGAGCAGCGCTTCATCCAGGAACGGAAAGCCGACACCGATGCCGGCGAGCTGCGTCGTGCCGCGCACCTTCGGCAGATCGCTTTCGGCGAGCGTGTAGCGCCAGTCGAAGGCGAGTGTCCGGTCGATCTGGCTGGTGGCCTCGGCCTGCGACCAGACGCCGCGCTGTTGGCGGATCGCGTCGCCGAGGTCGATGCGCGCGAGCAAGGCCGGCGTCAGCACTTCGCCGGTGCCGAGGCGGCGCAGCAGGTTGTACATCTGCAGCCGGTCGGGCATCGGCACCCGCGCCTGCTCGACGTAGCCGGCGGCCTTGCGCACCAGCGGCACGCGGCGCGCCGACGGGCGGCCGAGCACCGGCTCCATCAGCCGGCGGCGCACGGCGCCGGGCAGCAAGCCGTACCACGAGAAGATGCGCTGCATCGCGTAGCGGGAATTGCCGCCGAACAGTTCGTCGCCGCCGTCGCCGGCCAGCAGCTTGGCGACGCCGTCGTCGCGTGCCATGCGGGCGCAGTAGTAGGCCGGCAGCGCCGATGAATTGCCGAAGGGCTGGTCGTAGGACGCGGCTACCTCGCCGATGCTGCGCACCAGGTCGGCCGGGGTGACGTAGTACTCGTGGTGCTCGGTGCCGAACTGGCGCGCCGCGATGCGCGCGTAGGCCATTTCGTCGTAGCCCTGGGCTTCGAAGCCGATCGAGTAGGTCGCGGCGGGCCTGCCGGCCACTTCGCCGATCAGCCCGGCGACGGTCGAGCTGTCGGTGCCGCCGCTGAGGAAACACGCCGGCTTGCTGCCGTCGAGTTGCTGCCGCACCGCGTCTTTCAACAACCGGCGGAATTCGCCGCGCAGGCTCTCGAAAGACTCGGTGCTGGGTGCCTCGAAACGCGGCGACCAGTAGGGCGCCACGGTCAGCGTGCCGTTGACGAAGTGCGCATAGTGACCCGGCGGCAGGCGGTGCACGCCGTCGAAGATCGTGCGCGGCGACGGAATGCAGTGGAAGTAGAGGTAATCGAAGGTCGCCTGCGGATCGACCGGCGTGCCCGCATCGGCCAGCGAATCGGCGCGCGCGGCGAAGCGCAGCTGCCCGCCGTCGACGCGATAGCACAGTGTCTGCATGCCAAAACGATCGACAGCCAGGAAGCTGCTGCCATCGGTTTGGCGCAGGCCGACGGCGAAGTCTCCACTCACTTGCAAGGCCGCCTTCGCCGGGCCGAAATCCGCCAGCACACGGCGCCAGGCGCTGCGCGGCCCTTCGGCGGCCGGCGCCTGTGCCGCGCTGCCGCCCGGCCCGGCGCCGGAAAAGCGCGGCGAGCCCAGGCTGAGGAAGTTGTCAGGATCAGTCATGCATCGTCGGCGGCAAGGCGCCCCGCCTTTTCAGCGGCAGCAGCCGCCAGAGGGACAGCACCTCCTGCCACAGCGGATGGCCAAGCAGTCGCAGGCAGATCAGCCACGCGACGGCGGTCATCGCACCGCCGCCCAGGCCGAAGTACAGATGATTGCTCTCCGAGATTGGTTCGACGGCGGCCCACAGCGCGACCGGTGCGGCCGACAGCAGCGCCAGGTAGAGACTGGGCAGGCAGGATTTCAGCACCTCGGCCGCAGTCAGCCCGATCGCGCGCGCCAGCTGGCGGTGCGAGAGCCAGGCGCCAGCGATCGTTGCCGCCAGCACGCCCCAGCACGCGCCCTCCAGCCCGAATGGCACCACGACCAGCAGGCCCGCGATCAGACAGCCCTGGATACCCATCTGAAGCAGGTTGCTCTGCCGGGCCTCGCCCACCGACAGCAGCACTTCCTTGGCGAGGTAGTAGACCAGCTCGACCGAGCCGGCAGCGCACAGGATCTGCGCCAGCGGCACCGAGGCCATCCATTGCCGCCCATAGACGATGCGGATCGCCGCGTACGACGCGATGCCCATGAAGAGCAGGAACGGCCAGCCGATCGCGGTGAGGTAGGAGACCCCGGTCAGGTATGCGCGCCGCAGCGATTCCGGCTCGCGTTTGCTCTGCGCGAAGTACGGCAGGCAGACCGGCATCACGGCCCGCATCACCAGGCGGTGGAAGATCTCGACCAGGCCGTTGGCGCGGCTGAAAAACGCCACCGACACCATGTTCTCGGCGCGTCCGATGATCATTTCCGGCGCACCCTTGCCCAGCTGCCCGAAGACATAGATGCCGGTGGCGTGTTTGCCGAAGTGAACGACGCGCCCGATGCCGGCCAGGCCAGGCCAGCGCGGAAACCCGGCCGGGCGGAACCAGACAGAAACCGCCACCGTCACCGCCACGCCCGTCAGCGACGACCAGGCCAGACTCATGTAGCCGAAGCCGTGCCACGCGCAGGCGACCGAGACGATGAAGGCCGTGATATTCGCAAGCAGGCTGGCAATGAAGATCGGCCGGAAACTGAGTTCGCGGCGGAAATACGCCATCGTCACCGCGCCAAAGGGAATCAACAGGAAATTGAAGGCCTGTACCCGCATCACGTCGCCGATGCCCGCGTTGCGATAGAACCCGGCGGCAAACGGTGCGCCGAAGAACAGCGCCGCGCCCATGGTCCAGGAAATCGCGATGTTGACGGCCAGGGCCGCGCGGATCCGGCTGGTATCCAGCTCCTTTTCCTGGATCAGGTATTCGGCGACACCAAAGTCCCGAAACGTGCTGGCCAGCGCGGCAAACACCGCGGCCACAGCAAAAACCCCGGTTTGCTCGGGCGTCAGCAAACGCGAAATGATCACCGTGCTCGCCAGCTGCAGCAGCAACGATACATAACTGTCGGCCACCGAATAGGCGAGCGACCGCCGGATCAATGTCACTGCGCACGACCCGTCAGGAGCTGGTCGCCGACGCGGCGGATGAAGCGGGGCTGCCGCTTTCGGCAGGCTGCGGGTCTGGCTTGGGAGCTTTGACGATCGGCACGATCTGCTTGGGATCGCCGCCGAGCGCACGGTATTGGTCGATCAACGGCTTCGCATCCGGGACATTGCGCAAACCCTCCGCCAGCAGGGCCTTGGCCTCGGCCTTCTGGTTGATCTTCACCAGCACCTCGGCCCAGCGCGCGTAGGGCGGCCAATAGTCCGGCTTGATCTTGCGCGACATCGTGTAAGCCTCGTAGGCGGCGCCGGGGTTCGACAGCATCATCTCGGCATCGCCGATGCGGGTATAGATCTCCGGCAGAAGAATGAAATCAGGTGTGCTGTTCTTGATCACGTAAAAACAGTCCGCCACGACGTTTTCGATCAAGCCGCGCCGCACTTGAGCGGTCACGCCGGCGGCCTGCGAACGCCGCAGATTGATCAATGCCCAGCAGTAATGATGGAGCGCCCAGAAACTCTTTCCCATCATGCCGACCCAATAATCGGCGCGCGGGGATTTATTGAAAAAAGCATCCCCGTAGCGGATGCCTTGCACGTCCTGGCAGTATTTTGGCGTCAGCGCAAGCTCACCATCGGTAATGTTTTCAGGCGCGGCCGACGCACTCGCGCACACCAGCCCTGCGATGGCTGTGCCGATGATTCTGCTTCGATTGCTCATGACCATGGGCATGGATTTGTCGTGCGGGCCTTCGAATCATCGTGAGAGGCGGCGACGGAAAGCGGTCGACGAATGCGCGCGCCACATTCCAGGATGTGGAGGCCGCGCAGTTTGAGCCCCATCGCAAGTCTGTGTCAACTCGTGACGCCCCCGAGCTTAGTTCAGACTGGGGGGATAGCTGCGGCGCCTTTGACGACCGCGGGTTTGCCCTGTTTCCAATTCTCAGTGTCGCCACCCGCACTTCGGTGGAAGAGCTGCATAACGTGGGATTGACAGCGAGGCCCCAGTCGACAGCCTCGTCGGCATGCGATGATGGATGATTGGTGGGGGTGCCGTCACGCGAATGACATTTGGAAAGCAGCGAAGGAATGTGGAACAAGCTGGCGGGGCCGTTCAGGGAATTCGGATTGGCCGACGGGGCGCTGTATGCGGCGGATCGGGTATTGCGGCGGATTTCGCCAAAACTGGGCCTGTATGTCTACGAGTTGATGGTGCAGCCTATCGGCGGTAAGGCATTGCTGCCTCCGAATCTCGCAAAGAACCTCAGCTTCGTCGATATCGTCCGCGGCGATCCGGCACTCGACCTGATGCCGGCGCGGCCGGAGATCAAACAGGCCCGTTTCGACCAGGGCGCGATCTGTCTCGGGGTCTACCGCAAGGGCAATCTGATCGGGTTCGCCTGGTTTTGTTTTCGCGCCTACGAAGAAGACGAAGTGCGCTGCACCTATCAGCTGGCGCAGCCCGATTGTTCAGTCTTTGATTTTGATTTCTACGTGTTTCCGGAACACCGCATGGGTATCGGTTTTCTTGCAGTCTGGCATGGCGCCAATGAATATCTTCGCGCCCGTGGCATCCGCTATACCTTCAGCCGGCTGACGCGCTTCAATGTCGCATCGCGCCGCGCGCATGCGCACCTCGGCTGGAAATGCGTGGGCCGCGCGATATTCCTACAGGCCTGGAAGCTGGAGCTGATGCTCTCCAGCCTGGCACCTTTCACATTTTTGTCATGGTCCGGCACATTGCGCCCGAAGCTGCGCCTGCGGCCGGACGCTCTCGTATCTACTCGGGCAGGTACGGCCGCCGATGTGCCATGATGCCGACCCCCGGGGATGCGTTGAATCTGCGTGAAGGAGAACCGATGGGCGGCGAGGCAGAGATTCTGGCGAATTTCATCCGATCGGAAACCGGCTATTCCGGTGCGCTGGATCCGGATGACGATCTGTTGAAATCCGGTGTGCTGGATTCATTCAATATCGTTTCATTGGCGATGTTCGCGCAGGAGCAGTTCGGCGTCGAATTCGAAGGCGAGGAACTGGTGCGCGACAATCTCGCGCGGCTATCGAGCCTCGTCGCGTTGATTCGACAGAAACAAGCCGCCGCGGCCAGCTGAAGCCAAACAGATTCACGAGGATCCGAGACGATGCCCGCTTCGATACCGAGATACCTGGCAGAAACCGCACAGCGTCTGCCCGATAAAACCGCGATCGTCTCGCCCGAGCGTTCGATCACCTTCGGCGAACTGCACAACGAAGCGGTGGCGACGGCCGAATGCCTGCGCGAACTCGGCATCGTCGCCGGCGACCGGGTCGGCATCTGCATGGAAAAAAGTGTCGACCAGGTGCTGGCGATCCTCGGCGTGCTCTACGCGAACGCGGTGGTGGTGCCGATCCTCCCCCGGCTGAAGGGCCCGAACATCCGCCACATCATCGAGAACTCGGGCATGACGGCGATGGTCACCGATGCCGAGCGCCTCGGCGAAGTCACCGATTTTGCGGATCTGGTGCGCCTCGTCACCGGCCACGGCGAGATCAGCAACGACTGGCCGAACCTGCCCTATCTGCGCCGTTTCATCCGGCCGCGCGGCTTCTTCGACCGTATCGGCAACGACAACGCCGCGATCATCTATTCGTCGGGTTCGACCGGCCGGCCGAAGGGCATCCTGATCGCTCATCACAACCTCGCCGAGGGCGCGGACATCGTCGCCGAGTACCTCGGCACGCAGGAGGACGAGCGCATCGGCTGCGTGCTGTCGTTCAACTTCGACTACGGCATGAACCAGATCTGGCAGACGATCCGCAAGGGCTGCACGCTCTACCTGCACGATCTGGCGTTGCCGAACGACTTGTTCGCGATGATGTCGAAAGAGCGCATCACGACGCTGCCGGTGATGCCGGTCTTCATCACGAAGATATTCGACCGCCGGCTCAAGGTGACGACGCGCGGCTTCGATTTTTCTGCGGTGCGCACCGTCTGCTCCACCGGCGGCCGGCTCTCGCCGGACATGATCGCTGACCTGAAGGCTGCCTTCCCGGCGGCGCGCATCTTCTCGATGTTCGGGCTGACCGAGGCCTTCCGCTCCACCTATCTGCCGCCCGACAAGCTCGATGCGCACCCGACCTCGATCGGCCGCTCGATCCCCGACTGCCAGGTGATGGTGCTCGACGAGCGCGGCGAGGAATGTGCGCCGAACGTCGTCGGCGAACTCGTGCATCGCGGCGCGACGGTGACCAAGGGCTATTGGCGCGACCCGGAGAACACCGCCAAGTCCTTCCGCACGCATCCGCGCTTCCCCGGCGAAACCCTGGTCTACAGCGGCGACAAGGTCTACCGCGACGACGAAGGTTTCCTGTACTTCGTCGCGCGCGGCGACGACATGATCAAGACCAAGGGCTTTCGCGTCAGCCCGACCGAGGTCGAGGCTGAGGTCACGCGCCACGAGGAGATCGTCGACGCCGTGGCCTTCGCGATCGCCAACATCAGCGTCGGCGAGGACATCGGCTGCGCCTACACCACGGTCAGCGGCCAGCCGCTGCCGGAGGCTCTGCTCAAGCAATACCTGAAGGCCAATCTGCCCAACCACATGGTGCCCGCGGTGCTGCTGCATTTCGATGCGTTCCCGATCACCGGCAACGCCGGCAAGCTCGATCGCAAGACGATCAAGCAGGCGGCCTTCGAGCGCCTCGGCATCGAAGCGAACGCTGCCGCCGGCGCCCCGGCCGGCAGCGGTGCCTGACCGTCGCCCATGCAGAGCACGCCGGCGCGGCGGCCTCGCATCGTCATCGGCGTGATCGGCGATGACATCCACGTCGTCGGCAACCGCATCATGCAACTGGCGCTGGAGGAATCGGGCTGCCAGGTGTTCAACCTGCGCACGCGCAATCGCCCGGAGCACTTCTGCCAGGCGGCGCTGGAGGTGAATGCCGACGCGGTGTTCGTCTCGTCGCTGAACGGCGAGGGCGAATACTGGTGCGCCGACTTCCGCCAGCGCCTGACCGAAATCGGCCTCGGCCACGTGCTGCTCTACGTCGGCGGCAACGTGGTCGTCGGCAACCGCCCGGAGGCCGAGGTCGTCGCGCTGTTCAAGCGCTACGGCTTCGACCGCGTCTATCACCAGCGGCCCGACATCGGCGCCGCGATCGTCGATCTGTTCGGGGACCTGGACCATGGCACGACCGAGCGGCTCAGCCCGTCTGCATGACATCGAGCGCCAGCGCGCGCAGGTGCTGGCGCACCCGCTCGCGCGTGGTCTCGCGCCGGCCGAAGTGCACGGCTTCCTGGCCACGTTGCCGGCGCGGCGCTACCCGCCGCTGCGTTATGCCGAGCGCGGCGTGCTGCCGCTGATCCAGCCGCGTGGCGGAGTGCCGCTGTTCGAGGACCAGCTCGCACTGACAAGGGCGCTGAACGAAGCGGGCGCTGACTTCACCCCGCTGACGATCGACAGCTACACCCGCCACAACCAGTACGACACCGCGATGCAGCTGCTGCGGCGCAGCGAGGAAGAAGAGCGCAGCTACCTCAACGGCTACCCGCTGGTCTGCCATGGTCACGAGGTCACGAGGCAGCTTTACGTCGGGCTGGACAAACCAGTCAGCCTGCGCCACGGCACGCCCGATGCGCGGCTGCTGGTGGAGGTCGCGCTGGCCTCGGGCATCGTCGAGATCGAAGGCGGCGGGCTGTGTTACTGCCTGCCATATTCCGAAGGTTTTCCGCTCGACCGCTGCCTGCTGTACTGGCAATACGTCGACCGTGTCTGCGCGATCTATTCGACGCCCGAGCGGCCGGTGCACCGCGAAAGTTTCGGCCCATTGAGCGCCACCTTGGTGCCGCCGGCGATTGCGATGGCGATCGAGATCGCCGAAGCCTTGCTCGCCGCCGAGCAGGGTGTCATGTCCTTCGCCGTCAGCTTCGGCCAGACCGGCTCCTTCGTGCAGGACGTGGCCACCGCGCGCGTGCTGCGCAAGCTGGCGCGCCACTACCTCGACGAGTTCGGCTTCGGCGACATGCGGCTCGCGCTCGTCTATCACCAGTGGATGGGCCAGTTCCCGGCGCAGCGCGAGCGCGCCGCGGCGCTGATCGCCGGCTCCGCGCTGATCGCCGGCGTGATCGACGCCGACAAGATCGTCGTCAAGACGGTCGACGAGGCGCTCGGCGTGCCGCGGCCCGAGGTCAACGCCGAGGCGGTGGACACGGTGCGCTACGTGCTGCGCAGCTTCAGCGCGGCAGACCGGGTCGATTCGCCGGCGATCGAAGCCGAGGCGGCCCTGCTCGAATCCGAGGTGCGCAGCATCCTCGGCGCGATCTTCGGGCTCTCGGGCGAGATGTTCTGGGAGAGCGTCTACCGCGCTTTCCAGCTCGGCTGGCTCGACGTGCCGTTCTCGCCGCATGCGGATAACGCCAACCGCCTGATCTCGATGCGCGACGCCAACCGCTCGATCCGCATCAGCGACCCCGGCGGCGTGCCGATCAGCGCCGCCGATGCCGCCGCCGAGCGCCGCCTGCTCGATTCGCGTGTCGACCGGCATGAGAAGACCTATCGCCAGATGCTGGCGGATATTTCGTTGATGGTGTGAGCGCGATGAGTTCCTGGGCGTTGGATATCGGCTCGACCGTGGTCAAGCTCGCCCGCCTCGACGGCCAAGGCGGCCTCGAGGCGCAGCACTTCTTCGGCCGCGATTTCGAAGCCGGCATCGCGCGCCAGGTCGCGGATGTGCTGGCCCAGCACGGCATCGATGCGGAGCGTGACAGGGTGCTGACCTGCTCGTCCGCCAACGGTGGACTGCGCGTCGGCATCATCTGCCTCAGCAAGCACTTCAGCGGCGCGGCGCTGCGCAACCAGATCCTGTTGGCCGGCGCCAACCCGGAGTTCGTGCATGACCTGGACGAAGCCGACGGCGATGTGCGGCGAGTCGACATCCTGCTCGTTGGCGGTGGCATCGACTGCGCCGATGCCGCGCCGGCCGAGCGCCGGCTGCGCGCCTTCGACCCGGGGCGCTATCACTACGGCGCGATGGTCTACGCCGGCAACCGCTTCCTCGCTGCCGACTTCAAGCGCCGCTTCCCCGCCACCACGGTGATCGCCAACCCGCTGGCCGAATCGCTCGCCGGCCGTGTCGGCAGCGTGTTCGAAACCGTGCGTCGCGCCTACCTCGACGATCTGGTGTTCAAGGAAGGGGTCAGCGAACTGCCCGGCACACTCGGCCGCGGCATCCGTCCGACGCCCGAGGTCGCCAGCCGCGGCTTCCTGCGCGCGGTGCTGAACCAGTCGCGTTTCACGATCGTCGGCGCCTGCGTCGCTCTCGATATCGGCGGCGCGACGACCGATCTGCACTACAGCGTCGAAGTTGTCTCCGACGAGAGCGCGGTGCGGCCGGCGGGTGGCGTCTCGGTCGCGCGCTACGTCTTCACCGACATCGGCATCGTCGCCTCGCGCGATACGCTGATGGCCCAGCTGCGCGCCCACACCCAGCTTTATGAATTCCTCGCCGCGGTGCTCGGGCCCGATGTGCGCGAGGTGTTCGCCGGGCTGCGCGAAGGCGAGTACGCGCCTTCGGCGGCGTTGCTCTCCTACGCCTGCCTGTTCCTCGCGCTGGATCGTTTCGCGAAGGGCCGCGGGCCGGGCCTGCCGACCGGCGATCTCGACAGGGTGGCGCAGATCATCCTGACCGGCGGCGCCGCGCAGACGCTGGACGAGGCGGTGGTGCAGCGCATCGTCGCGCTGATGCGCGGCGACGGCGGTGCGCTGCCCCTGGTGCAGGTCGACCGGCGCTACGAAATCTGGGTCGGCGGCATCACCTGGGCCGACGACACTCCCACCTGAAAGGCCGCGCGATGGACATGCCGACGCACTGGGGGTCGAACACGCCCGAGGACTGGGAAGCGCTCGCCGCCGCCCACGGCACGCCCTATTACCTGTTCGATGCCGATCACGTGCGCCGCCGCATCCGCGCGGTGCGCGATGCGCTGCAAGGCCAGGCCGAGGTCTATTACGCGGTGAAGGCGAACCCGAACCTGGCGCTGCTGCGCGCGGTGCAAGGCGAGGCCGACGGCGCCGACATCTCTTCCGCGGGCGAGCTCGCGCAGGCCCAGCTGGCCGGTTTCGACCCCGCGGCGATGAGCTTCGCCGGGCCGGCCAAGACCGCGGCCGAGCTCGAAGCGGCGATCCGTGCCGGCGTGGGCGCGATCAGCCTCGAATCGCCGCGCGAGATCGCGCTCTGCGCCCGCATCGCCGAGCGGCTGGGCCAGCCGGCGCGGGTGCTGCTGCGTATCAATCCGCTGGCGGCGAACCGCGCCTTCGGGCTCAAGATGGGCGGCAAGCCGGTGCAGTTCGGCATCGACGAAGAGGCGCTGCCCGCTGCCGAGACGCAGCTGCTGGCCGAGCGCCGCTGGCTCGATTTCCGCGGCCTGCACGTCTACGTCGGCAGCCAGTGTTTCGAAGCCGCCGGCGTGGTCGAGGCGACGCGCAATGCGCTGCGCATCGTGCGCGAGCTGACGCAGCGCTCCGGCCTGCGTTGCGCCAAGGTCAACCTCGGCGGCGGTTTTGGCATCGGCCATGGCGAAGAGCGGCGCGAACTCGACCTGGGTGCGCTGGCTGAAGCGCTGCTGCCGGTACTCGCCGCGCATCGCGCCGAGGTGACCGAGCCGACGGGGCTGATCTATGAGCTGGGCCGCTACCTCACCGCGGAGGCCGGCATCTACGTCACGCGGGTGGTCAGCCGCAAGGCCTCGCGCGGCAAGCTTTTCCTGGCCTGCGACGGCGGCCTGAACCACCACCTCGCGGCGGCTGGCACCTTCGGTGCCGCGCTGCGTAGCAACTTCGCGCTGCGCAACCTGGGCCGCCCGGAGGCGGCGCCAGCGATGTGCAACCTGGCCGGGCCGTCGTGCAACCCGACCGATCTGCTCGCGGTCGACGCGCCGCTGGCCGAGCCGGCCGAAGGCGACCTCATCGGCGTGCTGATGTCCGGCAGCTACGGCCTCACCGCGAGCCCGATCCTCTTCCTCGGCCGCCCGACGCCGGCGGAGCTGGTGCGCACCGAGGGCCGCGTCGTGCTCGGCCGGCGCAGCCACACGATCACCGATTTCAACTAGGTGGATCGGAGCGCCTTGTCGCGGAATTCACCGGCGACATATCGGAGAGGCTGACGTCGGCCAGCGCGGACGTGCCGCCGATGATGATCGTCACCGTCGCCGTGCCGAGATCCGCGCCATCGACGAACAAGCGATAGCTGAAGGTGTAGGTACCGTTCGGCGCGCCGATCAGCGTGAACGCCGAATTCTCGTAGGCGAAGAAGCTCCCGGCGCTCGGCCGCGTCAGGATCAGCCCGCGCACCTCCTTGTTCGCTTCCGCCGGCAGCGCCAGGTCGTTGTAGAGGAAGCCGGGGCCGTTCGTGCCAGTTGCTGGCACGGCCGAGCCGCGCACGCCGAGGCCGCGGTTGCCGGCGACGAGACGGCCGGGGATCAGGCTGGTGGTGCTGGCGCGCAGAGTCATGGGCCTGTCTCCCGATGCGTCACGTGGCGGTGTAGCGCGCCATGAACTCGGCACCGCCGGAGAGCACGCCGACGATGCGGTAGGTCGTGCCGGCGGCGATCAGCGCGTCGGTGATCGTCATCACGCCGGCGGCGTTCGTCGTCTGCCCGGTCTTCGCCACCACGAGGGCGCCGTTCGCGATGCTGTAGACGTAGACCGTGGCGCCGCTCTGCGAGACCAGCAGCGTCCCGGTGTTGTTGCAGATCGGTTCGGTGGTGATCCGCCCGGTGGCGCCGGTGGTCGCGTTGTAGCTCAGCGCGGCCGGGTTGGACAGCCCGGCGTTGTTGCCGACGCTGATCGTCTTGATGCCGGCCGACGCTGCGGTGTAGGTGAAGGTCGCGGTTGGCGTGCCGCTGCTGATCGTGACGCTGGCGGGTGCGAAGCTGCCGCCTCCGCCGCCAGCGCTCGGTGTCACCAGCACGCTGCCCGAGAGCGTGCCATTGGCGCCCGCCGTGAAGTTTCCCGAGGCCACGCCCACCGTGCCGCTGGACGGCCCGCTCAGCGTGATCGCGGTCGCCGGGCCCGCGCTAGCGGCGGCGAGCGAGACGGCGCTGCCGAACCAGGCCGGCGTCGGACCGCCGATCGTTCCGCTGACGCTGACCGAGGCGGCGCCCGCGCGTTCCCAGGCCACGTTGTCGAGCACGTTGCTGCCGTTGGCTTCGCTGAAGCGGGCGACGGTCGGGCTGGTCGGCGCGATCGCGCCGCCCGCGGTGACCGTCCACAGCGCGACCGCGATATCGCCCGCGGCGCTGCTGACGTTCCAGTTCGGCGCGCCGCTCAGGCCGGTGTTCGTGACCAGGTTGCGAACGCCGGAGCTGCCGTTGACGCCGCTGTAGGCGACAGCGACGATGTCGGGCTTGCCGTTGCCATTGCTGTAGGTCACGACGATGTTGTTCGAGCCGCTGGCGACCTTGCTGTCGCCGAACAGCCAGAACAAGCGGCCCTGGTTGCCGACGGCGGCGCAGGTCTGCAGCGTGCCGGCGGTCATCGCGACGCCGCCATAGGTGGCGCTCGCCGGCACCGTGCTGTTCGAGGATTGGTTCGTCGCGAACACCAGCACGCAGCGGTTCGCCGCGCTGCCGGCGTTCAGCGCGCGCGTGATGCTCGCGGCGAAGGACGACGAGAAGCTGGTCGAGTTCTGGAAGACGGGGGCTGCCATGGTGTTCTCGTCCTTAGCGGGGGTCGACCCAGCCCGCGGGTTTGAAGAGCCAAATGTCGCCGTTCAGGTTGTGCGTCAGCATCATGTAGACGTCGAGCGACCGGGCATAGCGCCACTTGCCGTTGATCGAGGTGATGCCGTCGACACCCATTTCCGCCGGCAGCTGCGGCCGCACCGGCAGGCTGGCATCGGCCAGCTTGGTCACCGTCCAGCCGCTGGTCAGCGGGCCCGAGGCCGGGGCGCGGATGTCGAGCACGTCGCCGCCCCAGGTGAACGCGACGGTGCGGTTGCGCGATGCGTCGTAGAGCAGCGCGACGCCGTCGCCGGAGTTGGAATTGACCGCGGCGTCGAGCGTTGCCACCGCGGCGCCGGAGAAGCCCGCGGTCGGCACCGCGAAGTTGTCGTTCGTCGCGCTCGCGGTCATCAGATCCCAGCCGCACAGCGGCAAGCTCGTGTATCCCGGGTAGAGCAGCAGGCGGCGCGCCGTGTTGACGCAGCCGGACGGGCAGCGCCCGCGCCCTGTGACCCAGCGCCCGACCTGGCTGATCAGGTCGTGGTGGTAGTCGTCGTCGATCACCTCCACGCGGAAGGCGGCGAAATTCGTCTGCCCTGCCGCGCCGGCCTGCAGGTAGATCACGTCATGGCCGTTTTCCTGCACCACGTCGGCCCAGGCGTCGATGTGGTCGACCATGCGCGGCACGACGGTGGCGGCCTGGGGGTGGTCCAGCGCCCAGTCGCGCACCTTCCAGGCCTGCGCTCCGGGCAGGTTCACGCCGACGCTGCTGCCGCGGTGCGGGTTGCTGCCGGTGGTGCCGCCGACCTTGCCGGTGCCGGCCTGCGACATGTCCAGCGTGTAGCAGCCGATGTAGCGCTGCAGCGCGCCGGTGGCGATGTCGTAGAAGGCCCAGGGCGAGCCGCCCGGCTGCGAGCCGCCGCCGAAGGTCACGTAGCGGTTGCGGATCGGCAGGTAGACCTGGTTCGCGTAGGGGTGGGCGCTGGTCGGCGCGTTGGCGTAGCCGTCGACCGGGCGCTGCGGCGCGGTCTCGATGATGTCGGACGGATAGAACGCGATCGACCACTTGCGCGTCGCCGCGTTCCACATGTAGACCGAGTTCTCGTTGGTGTTGGCATGGCCGCCGCCGAAGAGGATCAGCCGGTCGCGCGCGTTGTCCCAGGCGAAGCCGCTCCACGCCAGGATGATGCGCGACGGCGATTGCGGGAAGCTGTTCAGGTAGAGGCTGCGGAAGTCGTCCGGCACCCAGGCGCTCTGGAAGGTATTGGTGTTGGCCTTGACCCAGGTGTTCGGCGCGGCGGCGGCCACCAGGTTGAGCAGCACGTCGCGCTGGCTGGGCGGGTTGTTCGGATCGAACAGGCCGGCGAACACATCCGTTCCGCTGGCGGCGGTGTAGAGGTCGGCGACCGGTGTGGCCATGTTCTTGTCTCCCCCTGGCGGGCTCGACGCCCGGGGCCTGGATTCTGACGGGCGTGCCGCGCCGCGTCAGACGGGAAGACCCCGATGGCGCTGGCCGAACCATGCGCCGATCAGGGCGTGCCGGCGGGACGTGCGGCGAGGATGCTGGCGGCCCACAAACGCGCGGCCTGCTCGCGGCCATGGTGCGAGAAATGGCAACCGTCGCGGCGATCGCCGGGCGCCTGCAGCGCATCGATGTCTGGGCCGCGGCGGAACATCGGCTCGAGCGCCGGGGCCAGTTCGATGGCGCGGCGGATCTCGGCATTCGGCGCCGATTGGCACAGCGTCGACTGCGCCAGCAGCATCGGCACGGTCAAGCCCGCCGCGCGGATCGATTCGGCCAGCGCCATCAGCGCATGCTGGTAGTCGCGTGTGCTGGTGCCCTGGCGTGCATCCGCCTCGCCCTGTTGCCACAGGACCAGCGCCGGCGGCAGCCCGGCGCGGCGCATCGCCTCGAGCTGCGACAGCAGGCGCTGCCGCAGCGCGCCGCCCTCGCGCGACCAGTCGCCAACGCTGGTGGCTTCGATGCCGATCGCAGCGATCACGACCGGCCGCTCGACCCCGGCGTGGGCGAGGGCGGCCGGCAGCAGCGTCCACAGGCTGGCCTCGCTGCCGGTCGACCCGGGCAAGGGATTGCCGGTGCGCACGCAGCGCTCGCCGTCGATCATCGTCAGCGGCGGATCGGGTGTGGTGCCCGCTGCTCCGTGATTGCCCGCGTTGGATTGGCCGATCGCCAGCAGCACCAGCGGCCGCTGCGCAGCCACGTCGCGGCAAGCCAGCTCGTTCGCTTGGCCCAGCGGCTGCACCGCCTGCAGCCGCGCCTCCACAACCGCCTCCGCGTGCTGGCTGCGCACCGCCCGCGCTCCGGCCGCGAGCAGCAGCGCGCACGCGGCGCCGGCCGCCAGCCAGCGCGCGGTGCGCCGCATCAGCCGCTGCTCCGCTCACGGTAGCGGCGGCGGATCCAACGCATCGCGGGCTGCTCGGCCCAGCGTGTCATGGCGGTGGCCAGCAGCAGGCTCAGCGTCAGCGCGACGAGCACGCTGAGGTCGGTCGAGCCGCCGAGCGCCAGCACGCGCAGCTGCACCGCCCAGCCGATGTTCTCGTGGATCAGGTAGAGCGGATAGGAGATCGCGCCGAGCCAGGCGAGCGTGCGGTGGCGCAGCCACGGTGCCCTGCCGCTCGCGGCGAGATACACCAGCCCGGCGAGCGCCGCCGCCAGCAATCCCAGCAGCAGCGACTCGGCCACCAGCAGCGTGCCGATCGCGCCGGCGGCGAGGGCGAGCGAGCGCGGTCGGTCCTGCGCGGTGCGCGGATTGACCAGCAGGTAGACCGACACGCCGAGCGCGAACCAGGGCAGGTAGGCCAGGATCAGGAGGCGGTAGGCGATCCACGGCAGGTCGATGCCGGCGAAGTAAGCGAGCACAAAATAGACGAGGCGCAGGCCGAGCATCGAGGCCAGCGCAAGGTGGATGCGGCCGAGTCCGCCCAGGCGGTACAGGCTCAGCATGCCGACGTAGAACAGCAGCTCGACCTCGAGCGTCCAGTAGACTCCGTCGACATGGGGGATGTGCAGCAGGCCTTGCAGCATCGTCAGGTTGCCGATCGCGGCGCCGAGATCGACCAGCCTGTCGGGCAGGCCGAGCCAGTGCGTGACCGAGAAGGTCAGCACGATCGCCAGCCAATAGGCCGGGAACAGGCGGCTGAAGCGCGACACGACGAAGTCCATCGGGCGGCGCGTGCGCTCCAGGGTCATGAAGATGACGAAGCCGCTGACGATGAAGAACAGGTTCACGCCATAGAAGCCGAAGGGCAGCGAGGCGGCAGGCGGCGACGCCGGCTGGTAGAGCTCGGTGAAGTGCGTCGTGTAGTGGAACAGCACGACGGCGAGTGCGGCCAGGCCGCGCAAGGCGTCGATCTCGACCAGCCGCTGGCCGCGGCGCTCGGCCTTGGCCGGTTTCTCGCTGGCGAGCGGCGGCGCCTCGGGCGGCATCAGCACGACGGATTCGATCGCCTGCGGCGGCGTCGAGGCGTTCGGCCTCATTGCACCTCCGGCACCAGGCGGTCCGTGGCGGGGGCGGCGTGCTGCGCGCTGCCGCCGGCATCGAGCCAGGCGATCGTCAGCGCCTCGACGCGCAGCCGCGCGGCCGGGTCGGAGAAGGTGTGGTCGGCTTCGGGCACGTCCTGGCGTTCGACGACGGGTCGCTGCAGCGCGCCGCGCCACGCCGCATCGTCCGCCGCGACGCCGAGGAACTCCTTCGCGGTGTAGTCGTTGCCACTGAGGATCAGCAGAATGCGCCCGCCAAAGCCTTGCCACGCGGCGGCCATGCGCTGCGGGTAGGGCCCGGTGTCGACGGCTTGCGCCGTGGCATCGCCTCCGCCGCCGCTCCGCAGCGACAGGCTCACGCTGCGCGCCAGCCCGCCGAGCGCGCCGGCGCCGACGCCGCCCGTCAGCAGCTTGCGCCAGAAGGCCGGCTGCATCAGCCGCTGCAGGTAGTAGTGCCGGACCTGGGTGCGCGCCAGGCTGGCCTCCGAGCGCACCCAGGGATTGAGCAGGCAGAGCCCGGCCAGCCCGTGGTCGCGCCGCTCGTGGCAATAGAGCAGGGCCGCCGAGGCGCCATCGCACAGCCCCCACAGCGTGATGCGCCGCAGCTGCGGCAGCTGGCTGCGCAACGCCGTGACGGCCGCCGCGATGTCGTCGCCGACGGCTTCGAAACTGCGCGCCTCGCCGCCGCTGTCGCCCATGCCGCGATAGTCGAAACGCAGCACGGCGTGGCCGGCGCCGGCCAATGCGCGCGCCAGCAACACGAACTGGCGATGGCTGCCGGCGCGGTACTGCGGGCCGCCGACGATCACGATCACGCCGCTCTCGCCGGCCTGCGCCGGTTCGCTGAGCACGCCGAGCAGCGGCTCGCCGCGGCAGTCGAACACCAATGCGCGTTCAGTCGCTGTCATGCCGCGACTTCCTCGGCCAGCGCCGGCAGCGTGGCGGCGAGCAGCGCCGGCGCGATTTCGATTTCGGTGGTCTGCCAGAAGGCGGGGCCCGTCACCGCCTGGCCGCGTGCGCTGCCGCCGGCTACCCGCCAGGCTGCGAGCAGGCGTTCGGTCGCGGGTGAAAGCGAGGCCTCGGCGCGGCTGTCGACCTCGATGCATTCGAGGCGATCGCCGACCGCGGCTTCGGGCGGCCGCAGCGTGGCCTGCTCGAGCCCGGCAGCGAGCTGCGGCGAGAGGACATAACCGGCCACTTCCACGCTGCTGCCCGCGGCCAGTTGCCGGCGCAAGGCGTCCGTTGCGCCGCCGGCTCGTGCGCTGCCGCCCTGCAGCAGCTCGGCCGCCGTCCTCAGCCGCAGGAATTGCTGCAGCACCGTCTTGCCCGCCGGCGTCGGCTGGCAGAAGAGCAGCCGGCGCGGCCCAGGCAGCAAAAGCGCCGCGGCATTCGCCAGCAGGCAGCCGGCGCGCAGGCCCCACAGCCACAGCGGCGCGTCGCTGCGGCGCTGCAGCCAGCGGGCGGCTTCGAGCACGTCGGCGATCCAATCCTGCCAGCTGGCATCGCCGAAGTCGCCGCTGCTGTCGCCGCAGCCGAGCAGATCGGGCTGCAGCACGGCATAGCCGGCTTGCGCCAGCGCACGCGCCTGCAGCGCGGCCGTGCGGCGCGTCTTGTTCATCTCTTCCGCGAAGGGATGCACGTAGAGCACCTGCCCGCGCGGAGCGTCGCCGGGCGCGGCATGGAAGAGGCAGAAGCGCTGCCCCGGCCGGCCCGCGCCGGCGGGCATGAAGAAAGCGTCTGGGCGGGCGGCAGGCATCGGCGTCTTGCTGTGCGTTGCAAGCATTCGCTGCCCGCTGCCGGCCCTGATCCGCGTCAGGCGGCCCTGGCCTCGACGAAGTCGACCAGCGCACCGACCGTCGCGAAGGTATTGCCGTCGAGATCGTCGTCGTCGATCACCATGCCGAAGCGGTCTTCCAGCGTCGTGATCAGCGAGATCACGGCCATCGAATCGAGCTCGGGGATCGCGCCGAGCAGATGGGTCTGGCGGGTGAAGCCGGCGCTGCGGCCGTTCAGGCTCAGGACTTCGTCCAGTACGCGCAGTACGTTCTGCTCGACATTCATGGCAATCTCTGCGGCGACACGTCTCGTGACCGCGGGATTCTAGGGGCGAAGTTTCGTGGCCGCGGGCATCAAACGTGGTCCCTCGTTTTCCTCATCCGCCCGGTATCTTCGCTCACGTAACATTGCCCGGCTGGTGGTGCTCCGGGCGCATGCAAGCCCCTGCCGGGTTCGGCACCCCGAGATCAATTCAAGCGCATGCCCGAAGCCATCCTCCTTCACGAACTCATTCTCCGCGCCGCCGAGCGGTCCCCCCGGGCGACGGCGTTGACGCACGGCGCCGCGTCGCTGGATTACCAGGCGCTGCAGCGTGCCGTCACGGGCTTTGCGTCCGGCCTGATGCAGCGCGGCGTGCAGCGCGGCGAGCGGGTCGCGATCTACCTCGAAAAGCGCTTCGAATGCGTCGCCGCGAGCTTCGGCGCGCCCGCGGCCGGCGCTGTCTTCGTGCCGATGAATCCCTTGCTGAAGGCCGAGCAGGTCGGCTTCATCCTGGCGGATTGTGCGGCCCGCGTGCTCGTGACTTCGGCCGACCGGCTGGCGCTGCTCGGCCCGGCACTGGAGCAATGCAGCGCGCTGCGCCATGTCATCGTGACCGATGCGCCCGCCGAGCTGCCCGCGCTGCCGCCAGGCATCGCCGCGGCGAGCTGGGCCGAGTGCATCGAGAGCCCTGCCGCGCCCGGCCACCGTGTGATCGACATCGACATGGCCGCGATCCTCTACACCTCCGGCAGTACCGGCCGGCCGAAGGGCGTGGTGCTGTCGCATCGCAACATGGTGGCCGGCGCGAAGAGCGTCGCCTCCTACCTCGGCAACCATTCCGGGGACAGCCTGCTGGCCGCCTTGCCGCTCTCCTTCGATGCCGGCTTCAGCCAGCTGACGACGGCTTTCCACGCCGGCGCACGCGCGGTGCTGTTGAACTACCTGCTGCCGCGCGACGTGCTGAAGATGCTTGAGCGCGAGCGCATCACCGGCTTCACCGCGGTGCCGCCGCTCTACATCCAGCTCGCGGCGCTGGAGTGGCCGGCGGCGATCGGCGAAAGCTTGCGCTACTTCGCCAACACCGGCGGCCGCATGCCGCGCGAAACGCTGGTGCAGCTGCGCCAGCGCGTGCCGAAGAGCAGCCCGTTCCTGATGTACGGGCTGACCGAGGCGTTCCGCTCGACCTACCTGCCGCCGGAAGAAGTGGATCGCCGCTCCGACTCGATCGGCAAGGCGATCCCGAACGCCGAGATCCTGGTGCTGCGCGAAGACGGCACGCCTTGCGCCGCCGAGGAGCCCGGTGAATTGGTGCACCGCGGCGCGCTCGTCGGGCTCGGCTACTGGAACGACGCCGAAAAAACCGCCGAACGCTACCGACCGCTGCCGCCGGCCGCGCAGGGCCGCGAGGCCGGGCTGCAATTGCCCGAAATCGCTGTCTTCTCGGGCGACACCGTGCGGCGCGACGCCGAGGGTTTCTTGTACTTCGTCGGCCGGCGCGACGAGATGATGAAGACCTCCGGCTACCGCGTCAGCCCGACCGAGGTCGAGGAAGTGCTGTACGCGACGCGGCATGTCGGCGAATGCGTGGCCTTCGGCGTCGACCATGCGGCGCTCGGCCAGGCGATCCAGGTGATCGCGACGCCGCCGCCGGGCGCCGATGCGATCGACCTGCCTGCCTTGCTCGCCGAATGCCGCGCGCGCATGCCGGCGTACATGGTGCCCGCTGGCATCGAGACGGTCGTCGGCCCCTTGCCGCGCAATCCGAACGGCAAGATCGACCGCAAGACGCTGGCCACGGGCTGGGTCGAGCGGCATTCCTGACGCATCTATCCGCGTCTCCGAGACACCGAAGCCTCCGCCATGTCCGCCCTCGATCGAACCCCCGCGTCCCGCGCTCCGATGCATGCGCCGCCGCCGCCGTTCCCGGTGCAGGGCGGCGAACTCGTGATCGGCGGCGAGCGTCTGTCCGTGCTGGCCGAGCGCGTCGGGCAAAGCCCGTTCTACGCGTATGACCGCGGCCTGCTGCGCGAACGTGCGGCGCTGCTGCGGCGCACGCTGCCCGCGGGCATCCGGCTGCACTATGCGATGAAGGCGAACCCGATGCCGGCGCTGGTCGGGCTGATGGCGACCTTGGTCGACGGCATCGACGTGGCCTCGGCCGGCGAACTGAAGATCGCGCTCGATGCCGGCGCCGACCCGCACGAGCTGAGCTTCGCCGGCCCGGGCAAGCGCGAGCATGAGCTGCGCCAGGCGGTGGCCTCGCGTGTGCTGATCAACATCGAGTCGATGCGCGAGGTGCGGTTGCTGGAGCGCATCGCCGGCGAGCTGGGTTTGCCGGCGCGTGTCGCATTGCGCGTCAACCCGGACTTCGAGCTGAAGGGCTCGGGCATGAAGATGGGCGGCGGCCCGAAGCAGTTCGGTGTCGATGTCGAGCAGGTGCCCGAGGTGCTGGCCGCCGTGACGCGCGCCGGGCTGGCGTTCGAAGGTTTCCATCTCTTCGCCGGCTCGCAGAACCTGAACGCCGAATCGATCTGCGATGCGCAGCGCCAGTCCTATGAGCTGGCGCGACGGCTGGCGCAGAACGCCACGGCGCCGCTGCGCTTCCTGAACCTGGGCGGCGGTTTTGGCATTCCCTACTTCCCTGGCGAACAGGCGCTCGCGCTGCAGCCGATCGCCGACAACCTCGCCGCGCTCGCGGAGCGCGCGCGCGTCGAACTGCCGGAGGCGGCCTTGGTGATCGAGCTCGGCCGCTATCTGGTCGGCGAAGCCGGTGTCTATGTCACGCGCATCGTCGACCGCAAGCTCTCGCGCGGGCAGGTTTTCCTGGTGACCGATGGCGGCCTGAACCATCACCTGTCGGCCTCTGGCAACTTCGGCCAGGTGATCCGCAAGAACTATCCGGTGGCGATCGGCAACCGGCTCGATGCGACCGAACGCGAGACCGCCTCGGTGGTCGGGCCGTTGTGCACGCCGCTCGACCTGCTGGCCGATCGCATGGATCTGCCGGCGGCACAGGTGGGTGACTGGGTGGTGATTTTCCAATCGGGGGCCTATGGCGCGAGCGCCAGTCCGCAGGGCTTTCTCGGCCATCCGCCGTGCATCGAAGTCCTTGTCTAGGCAAGTGATGGCGGCCTTGCGTGCGCTCACGGCGCTGGCTTCGGCCGGCGGTGCGCGCGGGCGTTTGCTCAGCTTCTTCTTCCACCGCGTGCTCGCTGCGCCGGACCCGATGATCCCGGGCGAGGTCGATGCCGCGGCATTCGACCGCGTGCTGACTTGGATCGGCGAGCAGTTCCGCGTGCTGCCGCCGCTCGAGGCCTGCCAGCGCCTCGCGGCCGGCCGCCTGCCGCCGCGTGCCGCGATCATCACTTTCGATGACGGTTACCGCGACAACCACGACGTGGCACTGCCGATCCTGCAGCGCCACCGGATGCAGGCCGCCTTCTTCATCGCGACCGGCTACCTCGGCGACGGCGTGCAGTTCAACGACCGCCTGACCGAAGCGCTGCGCGAGTCGGCGCAAACCTCGCTCGACGTGCAGTGGCTCGGCCTCGGCGTTCTGCCAACCGGCTCGATCGCCGAGCGGCTGGCCTCGCTCGAACGCATCCGCGAAGCGGCCAAGTACCTGGAGCCCGATGCGCGCTGGGGCGCGGTCGAGCGCATCGAGGCGCTGTGTGGCTCACGTGCGCGCGGCCTGCAGCGCGGGCGCGTGATGATGACGCCCGAAGAAGTGAAGGCGCTGGCGCAGGCCGGCATGGAGGTCGGCGGCCACACCTGCCGCCATCCGATCCTGCAGCGGGTGGATGACACGACCGCCTTCGACGAGATCGCGCAAGGCCGCCGCGCGGTGGAGGCCATCGTGAGCCGGGCGCCGGAGCTGTTCGCGTACCCGAACGGCAAGCCCGAGGCCGACTTCGGGCCGCGCCATGCCGAGATGGCGCGGCGCGCCGGCTTCAGCTATGCATTCACGACGCAGCGCGGCGTCGGCACGGCCACCACCGATCCGATGCAGATCCCGCGCTTCATGCCCTGGAACACCGAGCCGCTGAGGTTCAAGCTGCAGGCTTTGCGGGTGGTGGCGGGGCGATAGCAGCGGCGTGCGTGGCCGGCCTTTGCGACCGGCGAGACATCGCGGCCGCTGGATTGGCATTCGAATCGGGCAGCGGCCTGACGAACAAGGCGCGGCCGAGCCACAAGCCGGTACCCAGCACCACCGCCGCGCCGGTTTGCACCGCGCACCAGCGCAGGAACAAGGTTTCTTCGCTGAGCAAACGTGTCCTGTTCGGTCCGAGCAGGAACTGCGCGCCGGAGAAGATCGCGCTGTATTTTTCGATCTGCGACTCGAGCCCTTGGTTCAGCAGCCACCAGCCGAGCGGCAACGCGGCGGCGCTGAAGACGAGTATCGAGGCGCTGCGCCAGAGGCCAGCCCCGGGCAGCTCCTGCAACGCCACTCCGTTGAGACACAGCAGCAGCAACAGCGCATACAGATAACCTCCGCCGCCCCAGCCCCAAGGGCCGTCGCGGGCGATCAGCTCGTTCAGGTTGTCGGTCGACGACCAGTCGAACGCGATCGCCTTGCACAGCCACAGCAGCAGGCCGGCGACGGTGAGCAGAGCGACGGCGCTCGTTGCGGAGAGGTCGCGCCATCGCGACGGGTGCCGCGCGGCCAACAGCAGCGCCAGGAACATCGGCAGCGGCCCGTATAGCGCGGCATAACGAACGCAGCGTTCGAGCCACGAGATCGCCTCGGACGCGTCGAGGCGGCGGAACACTTCGCGCCAGGCCACGCCCCAGCTGTCCTTCTCGGTCACGAACCAGTAGAGATTCGAGGAACCCGCCACGTCGCCGATGCTCTCTTCGTCGACGCTCGCATACAGCAGCGCCAGGCTCGTCAGACAGACGGCCAGCAGCAATGGTGCGAGCCACGCCGCGCGGCGGCGCAGGCGCAAGAGCACTTCGTGCAGCGCGACCGGCCCTGCACCCAGCCACAGCAGCGCGAGCGCAAAGGTCGCCAGTGTCGGCAGGCTGCCGCCGTCGACAAACAGCTCGCGCACGTTGTAGGGCACATCGGGCAGGCGCAACAGTTGGTGAAAGCCGGTCGTCACGAGCAGCACGGTGGCGGCCAGCACCAGCCAGGGCGCGGTGCGCGGCCGCATGGTGGCGCGAGCCGGGACGACGACGGGACGCGCGCCTGCTGGCGTGCCGCCCTGTTTCGAAGCCGGCGCGGATGTCGGCACGCCGCCCGCTCGCTGGGGTGTCGCCGGTCGTTTCGCAGCTTGCTGCAACACCGCAAACACCTGCCCGATGATCAACACCCAGATCGGCATCGTCAGGTCGCCGTGTTTGCCTTGGATCATCGTCTGCAGCAGCTCGATCAACAGCACCCATAAGGCCAGTCCGACGCTTGCCGCCAGCGGCCGGCCACCGGACATCTGCACCAGGAACAACAGCGCCGCGTAGATCAAAAGGCTGTCGGCCAGGTTGCGCGCGTTCGCCAGCATCGATCCTTTCAACATCGCCGCAAAAGGCATCCACGAGAAGTCGGAAGGGCTGTCGCGCAGCACGAAGGGCAGCACCTGCGGCAAGGTGCACGCCGCGACAAGGCCGAGCGCCAGCACCAGCGTCATGCGCGGCGGCGAGGCGAAGCGAAGCAGCGCCCACCACAGCGCGCATCCGGCGGCGAAGCCGGCGAGTTCCGACACGCCGAGGCGCGTGTCGATGATGACGATCTGCCCGACGGCAGCGGCGATGAGCAGCAGCGGCAGCAGCGCCGCCGAACGCACGGGGCGGGTCACCAGGCTCAGCAGGTAGCCACACATCGCAGCCATCGCCGCGGTCGGCACGAGGATTCCGAAGTTCAGCGTCGAGTCCTGCAACGCGGCCTTCAAGTTGTCTTTCACCAGTTGTGCATCGAGACTCGGGATCAGCGGCAGCCATTGCACGACCAGCCAGCCCGTCAGCAGCCCGAGCGCCAGCAATTGCTGGGGGCGCCATCGGCCGCTCGCGCCAAGGCGCCGCTCGACGAAGCGCGCCAGCGCGATGCCGGCGAGCGTGCCCAGCCCGTTCCAGAACACGTCGGCCCAGGACGAGACCCGCGAGAGCAGCCACAGCTGTGCAATCTCGATGCAGAACGAAAGCAGCAGCCCGGTCACGAGCGTGACACCCACCGCCCGCGCCGTGCCGAGCCGCGGCGCGAATGCCAACAGACCGGCGATGCCCCAGGGCATGAAGAAGCCCAGGTTGGCGAGCATGTCGCCGCGCGAACTGATCAGCGTGACGTGGCCGAGAAACTGCTGCAGTTCGCCCGGCTGCGGCGAGGCGATGTCGAAGGGGTACAGGCCGCCGTACAGCGTCAGCAGCGCGACGATGACGAGCAGGCTCAGGCGCATCGGGCCATCTCCTCAGAATGCGGGAGCAAATCGCTGCGCCGCCAGCGCCCGGCTTTCGACTCAGGACACGCTGCCGAGCTGCCGCGCCCCTTCAGCTTCCGGCTGCCGGCGGCTGACGCCGCCTACAGGCGCCACAAGCGTGCGCCGGCGGCCTCGACGTCGGTCGGGCTGTACGAACATTTCACGTCAGCGAACACGCCGCCGGGCAGCAAACGCTCGGTCAGGCGCGGTACGCCCATCTCCGCATAGGCATCGTGCGAGACCGCGGCGACGATCGCCGAACTGCGCGGCAGGTCCTCCCACGCGGTCAGGCTCACTCCGTACTCGTGCTCGCAGGCGGCCGAGTCGGCGATCGGATCGTGGATCAGCACATTGACGCCGAAGCTCTTCAGCTCGCGCACCACGTCGATCACCTTGCTGTTGCGCAGATCAGGGCAGTTTTCCTTGAAGGTCATGCCGAGCACGATCACGTTCGCGCCCTTCACCGGCAGGTCGTTCGAGATCATCTGCTTGATGGTCTGTTCGGCCACGTACTTGCCCATGCTGTCGTTGATGCGGCGGCCGGCGAGGATGACCTGCGGCGTGTAGCCCAAAGTCTCCGCCTTGTGCGTCAGGTAGTACGGGTCCACGCCGATGCAGTGGCCGCCGACCAGGCCGGGCCGGAACGGCAGGAAGTTCCATTTGGTGCCGGCAGCCTTCAGCACCTCGAGCGTGTCGATGCCGATGCGCTGGAAGATGATCGAGAGTTCGTTCATCAGCGCAATGTTCAGGTCGCGCTGCGTGTTCTCGATGACCTTGGCGGCTTCGGCCACCTTGATGCTGCTCGCGCGATACACCCCTGCGGTGATGATCGCGCCGTAGACCTCGGCCACGGTTTCCAGCGTCTGCGGCGTGTCGCCCGAGACGACCTTGACGATCTTCGTCACGGTGCGCTGCTTGTCGCCGGGGTTGATGCGCTCGGGGCTGTAGCCGGCGAAGAAATCCTTCTTCCAGGTCAGGCCCGAATGGCGTTCGATGATCGGAATGCAGACCTCTTCGGTCGCGCCCGGATACACCGTCGACTCGAACACCACGATCGCGCCGCGCCGGATGTGCCGGCCCACGCTTTCGGAGGACTTGATCAGCGGCGTCAGGTCGGGCTGGTGCGCAGCGTCGACCGGCGTCGGCACCGCGACGACGATGAAGTCGGCCTCGCCGAGGACGGATGGATCGGTGCTGCAGCTCAGGTGCACGGCCTCCTTCAAATCCTCGGTGGAGACTTCGCCGGTCGGGTCGACGTGGCGGCCGTAGGCTGCGACCTTTTCGGGCGACAGGTCGAAGCCGAGCGTGCGGAATTTCTTGCCGAACTCGACGGCCAGCGGCAGGCCGACATAACCGAGGCCAATGACTGCGATGGTTGTCATGAAAGGACTCTCCTTCAGGCGGGATGTCGGCGGGTCAGACCCGGTAGTACTCGCGATACCAGCGTACGAAGCGGCCGACACCATCCTGCACCGACGTGGCGGGCGTGAAGCCCGTCCACTCCTGAAGTGCGGAAACGTCGGCGAAGGTGGCGGTCACGTCGCCGTCCTGCAGCGGCAGGAAATTCTTCTGCGCGGTTCGCCCGAGCGCGGTTTCGATCGCTTCGATGAAATCCATCAACTTCACCGGATCGCTGTTGCCGATGTTGAAGACTCGATAGGGCGCATCGCTGCGCGCCGGGTTCGGCGCGCCGCGGTCGAAGGCCGGATCAGGCGTGGCCGTGCGATCGAGCGTGCGCACCACGCCCTCGGCGATGTCGTCGATGAAGGTGAAGTCGCGCACCATCTGGCCGTGGTTGAACACGTCGATCGCGCGGCCTTCGAGGATCGCCTTCGTGAAGAGGAAGAGCGCCATGTCGGGCCGGCCCCAGGGCCCGTAGACGGTGAAGAAACGCAGGCCGGTGGTCGGCAGCTGGAACAGATGGCTGTAGGTGTGTGCCATCAGCTCGTTCGCCTTCTTGGTCGCCGCGTACATGCTGACCGGATGGTCGATGTTGTGCGCCTCGGAGAACGGCATCGCGGTGTTGCTGCCGTACACGCTCGAACTCGATGCGTAGGCCAGATGCTGCACCTGGGTATGGCGACAGCCTTCGAGGATGTTGGTGAAGCCGACGAGGTTGCTGTCGACGTAGGCCTGTGGATTGACGAGCGAATAGCGCACGCCGGCCTGCGCCGCCAGATGCACCACGCGGTCGAAACGTTCCTGGGCGAACAGCGCCTGCATGCCGGCGCGGTCGGCCACGTCCATCTGTACGAAACGAAACTGCGGGGATGGCGTGAGCCGGGCCAGACGATCCCGCTTGAGACGGGGGTCGTAATAGTCGTTCAGGTTATCCAGGCCGATCACCGTGTCGCCGCGCGCCAGCAGCAACGTGGATACGTGCATGCCGATGAAGCCTGCGGCTCCCGTGACGAGAATTTTCATGTTTGACGAATGAGCTGAGCCAGTGGACCTGACGGCCTGAGACTATATCTTCGGGAACTCGCTGTTCGTAGGGAAGCTGGCCCCGACAAACTAGGTGTTGGGGCCAGCGAAGCACTTCATCTTGGGGTATTCAAGGAGTGCTTTCCTGAGCGTGTTGATGTCTGTCCCCCAACATCAGGGCCAGGAAAACCAGCAGCCACAGCAGGAATGCCACGCGCGGCATATCGATGATGCTGCTGACCAGGCCCACCAGCAGGGCACCGCAGATCGAAGCGGCGAGGAACGGCGAGATGACTTCGTGCCGTGCCGGACCGCACAAAAGATTCCATAAAGCGCGCACGATGAGTGCGGAAAAAACGGCTAGGCCGAACAAGCCTGATTCGATCAGTATCTCGAGATAGAAGTTGTCGATGTGCCAGGGAACGAAATAGTCCTGGGCCACGGGAAACCAATGGGCGAGGCCGCGGGAGAAATCGCCATTTGCGAGCAGATCGATTCCGTCCTTCGATCGCAAGTGAATCTTGCGAATATCCGCCGCGCCGCCGGCATTCAGGATCGATATCGTCAGGACACCCATCCGCGGCGCGAACCACCGGCCTTTGGTCAACGCCGGACCCTGCATTGGCAGCTCGATTTGCTGCCAATTTCCGCCCGACGGCTCGAGCCGGATCCAGACCTGCTGGCATCGGCGTTCGTAAAGCAAATGCATTTCGCACAGGGTCAGCATCAGGTCGGTCGCCACCTTCACCCGAACATCGACGCTTGCGGCGTGGCCGCCGGAAGGATTCAGCGACACGCGCTGCGTCAATCCATATTGACCCGCCAGCAATCGTTGGGATTTTGGGCCGGATACTCGCACCGCAGCCTGGCCTTCGCCGATATCGATAAGTGCTGCGTCGCCTGAAAACTCGCGTCCTGACGTAAATCGGGCATAGTTTGCCGGTAGGCGCCCCCAGCCCAGGCCGAGCAGCCATTCCGCAGGCGTGTGCAGCAGGCGAATGCCGTCGCGCCAATGGCTGAGGCGCTGCGCGAAGTCGCGGTCACTCGCACCCATGCGCTGCGTCATGAAAGAGCCGGTCGCGGCGACTGAGATGACCTCGGCCACCAGCATGACCGCCAGCGTCCGGGTGGAAATCACGCGCCACCCCGATGTCCGCACCCGACGGCTGAGCAGGGCCGCGCCCAGGCCACCCATTGCCAGCGCGGCGCCGGCCCAGTTCCAGGCGATCGACGCGGCGACGATCAGCGCTGCGACCATCAGCACGAGCGCACCCACCAGCAGCTTGCGCAGGAAAGCACGGCGTGCCGCGCTATCCCCGCGCTGCCCCCACAACCATAGTGCGAGCAGCAGCAGCGGCCCGACGATCGCTCCGTAGACGCCGCGCGAAAACGTCGTCAGCCCGGCATAGGCGGTGAGCAACGCCAGCAGCGCGGCGCCGGCCCAGCGCCAGGGCGAGCGCGCGGTGTGCAGTGCCCAGGCGACAAAGGGCGTGGCGAGCGCAAGATACGCATCGATTGCGGCACCGCCGACGTGCATTTCCCAGAACAGCGCCACGGTGCGGTAGACGCTGGAAAAGTTCGTCAGGCCGGGATACGCGCTTCGCTCCCACAAGACCGACAGGCCGACCACCCCCAGCCCCAGCAGCATGCCGACCCCGAGCCTGCACATGGCGGCGCGCGGCGAACGGCGCAGTTCCAGCGACAGCCAGGGCAGCAACAGCAAGGTTTCGAACAGGCTCTTCGAAACTCGCCAGCTATTCGTCGTTCCCGTGTATCCCTCGAGGGCCGCCGAGACATCGTCCGCCGCCATGGCCCGGGCATCGATCAAGCCGCGGAACAGCCCGATCGCGGCGATCAGCATCACGAACAATGCCAGTAGCGGCAAGTCGCCGCGCCGTGGTGAGGCTTGCGTGCGCGATGACGCCCTCGCCGACCGCAGGCAAACCGCGGCTGAGCAGGCGCAGATCAGCAAATCGAACTCGCTGAATGTCAGGGCGCCTGTCCACGGCGAGAAATTCAGCCATGGCAGCAGCGCGGCCAGTGCGAACAATGCGAAGCCGGGCCTGTAAATGATGGCGAAAAAGCACAATCCGAAACCCAGCATCGCCCATCGCGGGAATACGGAATGAGTCGACGCGAGCCAGACGCCGAACGCCAGCGAAGCCAAACCCGCAAATATTCGAATCAGACGCATGCTCCAGTCGGCAAATATCGCCCGAAGGGCCGTCCGTCGAGCGGGGCCACTCACGTCGTTGCTTGGCGAGACGCTTTGCTCCAATGGCATTTCAAGTGGTTTCGCATGGCAATTGGTTTCGAGTATCTACGTATGGAAGCGCACTGAGTGCCGGCGCTACACTCGTCCGAAGGACAACGGCAGGGCGAAGTGGTCACCAACATAGCTTCTGCGCTTCGTGTCGCGCCCCGCCGGCGACCTGCGCCGATCCGTGGAAGTCAATCGGTTGAGCACTATTCGGAAAAAAGAATGATGAGGGGCGCAACTTTTTGGCGGGGACTGATACCAAGCTCTGTCTCTTCGAGGCACCTTCAGCGCGCGCGGTGGCCGCGGTGGGGGTTGATTTGTGTCTATTCGCAAGCTCGGTCTTCGGCCGCGGTTTGCTTCGCCCTGTTGTTTGCAGGCGTCGCTTGCGCCGGGCCTGTCCGGCTCGAAGAGGCGGATCTGTCGGCGCGCGAGCCTGCCGCATCGGCTTCGGTGACGGTCCCGTCGGAGGCACTATTGCCATCCCTCCCGGGTAATGGCGCCACGCGCCAAACGGGTGGTGGCTCGAGGCCCAAACCTTCATCCGACACACCTGGCCGGCGGGCGAGAGACGCCGAAGAGCGGGAATCGGCCGTCGATGACCGCGCAGCAACCCGGCCCGATCCACCGGTGAAGGCTGCCTCCGGTGCTGCTGCGCATGTCCCGCTGGCAGCAGAAGCAGGTCTGATGGACGCCAAATTGTCGGGTATACCGGGTAATCCCGATGCGGCCAAGTCCGACGATCCTGTGCGTCCGGCCATCTCCTGGACCGGCGGGGATTCGTTGCAGGCAGCGACCACAAACGATTCTGGCAATCGCGGATCCGACGGTGCGGCCGGTACCCTCGCCGCGCCAACTGCGCCAAAGAGCGCGGTTCGCGATGCGGTCCAGTTCGCCCGCGAGGTCGTCACCCACCCGATGTTCTGGCTCGTGGTCGCATTGATTGCCGGGGCGAGCTGGGCGGCGCAGCGCCGCGAGAGATAGAGGCGGAACACCCACTACTTCAACTTCAGAACTCAAAGCCCTGATCCGCCGCCGCGAATCAGGCTGTTACAGCGATTCAGCACGCTTCCCGCAGACTTTTCCGACAGCGCAACCGTTGGAGGAAGAGTGAACAACCATTTGACTGCAGACGTCAGCCCACGAGCGACGTTCGACCCGCGCATCCTAGCGCGAACTCTCGGTAGCGGATGGAACGGTCCGCCGGCACCTTCGACGCCCGACGAATTCGAATGTTCGTCATTCAAGATTCGAGCCGCCGATTCCTCCGGCGAACGTAGTTCAGCCAGCGTATTGATCGAGAGAATGTATGCCACGCGCGGCTATTCGAGGACGCGCCTGCCGGAAGATCATTGTCCCAATCTGCTGACGCTGGTAGCCAATGATCACCGCGCGACGATAGGCACTCTGACGGTGGGCTTTGATTCCAACGACGGGTTGTTGGCCGACGATCTTTTTGGCGATGAAGTGGATCAATTGCGCCGCGCCGGCTACCAGGTTTGCGAGTTCACCAAGCTGGCCATGGATACGGTGGCGCAGTCCAAGCCGGTGCTGATGGCCTTGTTCAATGTGGCCTACATCTATTCCCATTTGATTCGTGGCGTCGACCATCTGCTGATCGAAGTCAATCCGCGGCACGCTCGTTTTTACGAGACGATGCTGGGATTCACTGTCATCGGCCCGAAACGCCTGAATCGCCGCGTGAACGCGCCTGCGGTTTTGCTGTCGCTGTCGTTCGAGCACGCGCGCGAAAATATCGCCCGTTTCGGCGGCCGCCCCGAACTGGCAAGTATCGAGCGCTCGCTGTACCCGCATTCCTTTTCGGCGCGCGAAGAGGCCGGCATCGTCAATCGTCTGCGCCGCCGCTTTGGCGATCGCGCCGAGCGCTCGCGGTTCACGCCAATGCGCCGGTCAGCAATTGGAGCAACTGTTCAGATTCCGACTGAATATTCGACAGAAGCTCAGTTCGCCTGATGCGAAACGGCCCGCGCCTGCCGTGGTAGTCGACGACGTCACCCACCTGGGTGAACGCGATGCCGCAGCCGGACAGCAGCCGCGCCAGGCGCGGCTCCATCATCACGACAACCTGTTCCAGCCCGCGATTGAGCGCCAGCGCCGATGCCGAGAGGAAGAGGCCCATCGCCACCAACGGGTAGCGGCGGTCGGAGCCGATGTGGCTCGCCGGCTCGGTGATGCCTTCCGGGCTGCCTGCTTCGCCTCGCCGCCGCCTAAAGTCCTGGTGCACGGCGAGGCGTGAGATCTCGCCCATCGCGTTCCGGTCGATGTTTTGCAAATCCAGTTTGTCGGCATGGAGCGTGTCGCTGCAGACCTGCTCGAACGGAAATCGCAAATCAGGCCGCCGGCTGTTGATGATCAGACGCACGCAACCCGCCGCGCGGCCGCTGGCCCGGTGCCGCAGCAGCGCGAACTCCGAGTCATCGTCGTAGTCGTCGCGCTCGCGGCCGTCCGGAAACGCACTCGGGTTTTCGTAGGCGAGCTCTTCGCAGTACACCGCGTAGCGCAAGCGAAAGACCTCGTCGCGGGCTGCCTGATCCTTGACCGGCGCGATCTCGAAGTACTCGTCGAAATGGCGCGCCAGGCTGAAGCTGCTCATCGTGTCACTTCGCCTGTCTCGATTCCTGGATCAGCCGAAGCTGGGGCGATGGCCGCGCGATGCTGGCATCGAATGGGCGCGCTGCGTCGCCGACAGCCGCAACGATACGTTTGACGTAAGCGCGCGTCTCGACATAGGGCGGGATGCCGCGATACCGCTCGACCGTTCCTTCGCCCGCGTTGTAAGCGGCGGCCACCAGTTTCACATCACCTTCGAAATAGGCCAGCAGCCAGCGCAGATAGGCCAGGCCGCCGCGGATGTTCTGCTTCGGGTCATACGGATTGCGCACGTCGAATCGCGAGGCCGTGTCGGGGATCAGCTGCATCAGCCCCATGGCGTTCTTCGGCGACAGCGCCGCGGCATCGAAGTTGGATTCGTTCTTGATGATCGCGAGAGCCAGCTGCGGCTCGACCTGGTATTGGGGCGCGAGCGACTTGACCAGATCGAGGATCAGCTTGGGCGCCTTGAGGTCGGTGAGCTTGACCGCTTCGTTGACGGCGTCGGAAGTCCCTGCGACAGGCGGCGGCTGCATGCACGGCGGTACCGACTGCGTCGGCCCACCGACCGCAGCAAGCATGCGGTCGGCCTGTGCGAGTCCCTGCCCTGCGGCAGCTTCGAAGAAGTAGGCTGCCCACGCATCGTTGCGTTCGACACCGCGACCGTTGGCATACATCCACCCCAAATTGAATTGGGATGCCGCGTCGCCGGCCCGTGCCGCCTGGCAATACAGCTCCGCGGCCCGTACCGGATCGCGCGCCATCCCTTCACCGTGTTCGAGCCGAATCGCCTCGTTGCGCAACGCATCGAGGCGCGCCGCGTCTTCGGCCAAAGAAGTGATCGCGCTGGCGTCCCGGGCAAGAGAGTGGCCTGCCCACAGCAGTACGCTGAACAGCGTCGCAATGGCGAGGCTATTGGCCCTCACGGAACATCACCACGCTGACGGTCTCGATCAGTACCAGGACATCCAGGAAGATCGAGTTGTTCTTGACGTAGTAGAGGTCGAACTGATGCTTGCGGCGCGCATCTTCCATCGTCGCTCCGTAGTGGTAGCGCACCTGGGCCCAGCCGGTGACGCCGGGCTTGACCGTGTGCCGGATGTCGTAGAAGCGAATTTCCTGCTTCAGCTGAGAGACGAAGCTTGGCCGTTCGGGGCGCGGGCCAACCAGGCTCATGTCGCCCTTCAGCACGCTGAAGAGCTGGGGCAGCTCATCGATGCGTGTCTTGCGGATGAAATCGCCGACACGAGTGATGCGCGAATCGTTCTTCGTTGCCCAGCGGGCGACACCGTCCTTCTCCGCGTCCGTGTGCATGCTGCGAAACTTCACGCAGGTGAACGTGCGTCCGCCAAGCCCGACGCGCTGCTGTCGATAGAAAACCGGCCCGACGCTGTCGAGCTTGATCGCGATCATCGCCAGGATCATGACCGGCGAGAGCAGCGCCAGCAGAGCGATCGAGCTGGCAATGTCGAAGATGCGCTTGATGAAGCGCCTCACATCGCCTTGCACGAAGCCGTGGCCATATACCAGCCAGCTTTCCTTCAGGCTGTCGATCGGCACTTCCTTGTTGGCGCGCTCGCAGAATCCGGCCAGATCGAGCACCGGGATTCCACGGATGCGACAAGCCAGCAACTGATCCATCGGCACTGCTCCGCCTCGCTGCTCGCGCTCGGCGACGATGATTTCCTGGATGCCGTAGCGCGAGACCAGCTCGGTGATCGACAAGTCGCGCGAGAAGATGTGCGGCCGTGACAGCGAGGGTGCGTCGGGCAATCGGTTTTCAGTCGTGGGATAGAGCCCGACGACGTTGCGGGCGTTGTGGCCCAAGGCCTTCAGATCGGACGCGATCGTGTAGGCCTCGGGGCCGGTGCCGACGATCAGCACACGTGTCAGCGTGGTAAAGCGCCGCAGCACGTGAAGCCCGGTGCGGGCCATCACCAAGCCCACTCCGAGGTAGGCGATGGCGGCCGGAATCAGTTGCTCGACGTAGGAGCGATCGGCGAAGGTCCGCAGCGTGACGGCGGTGAGATAGCCGCCGACAGCCAGGGCGAACAGCGTGCGCGCCGCGTTCGCGACGACACGGATGGGTCTCGGGCGATACAGCCCGACGAGCGCGTACATCAGCGCCATCACCAGCGAAAAAACCGTGGCGCCGAACAAGGTCAGGGGCAGTTCGGGAACGCCGGTGCGAACCGTAGCGTACGTGGTCGTCAGCGTGGATGCGGACAGCAGCACGGCAACGAAGCAGAGTACGAAGTCCACCACCATTTCGACTCGCGCGCCGTGCGAAACACTGTGTCGGAAGAACCCCATAACACGCCCCGCTCATTGTCTGGCTTGTCTCAAGTTGCGTTCAGCGGGGAAGATGCCGGCGCGGACGCAACAGTAATCAGTTGTTGCAGGGCATTATCTTGATCTGGCTGGCAAGAGGCATCCCCCACAGGTTGGGGGGCCGGCATGAGGGTATCTACCTTCACTGCGCCATCAGGTCTCAAGCGAAAAGAGGCTTGGGTTCGAGCGTCGTTTGGTTGGCATCCCAGCGTCTCGCGCGCCGAAGATGCTCACGGTGAGCGCCTGCGCGAATCAACTCGCCCGGCCCGAATTCGCTGCGGCGATTGGAGCTCAGGTGGTGCGCCCGGCTGGGATCGAACCAGCGGCCCTTGGCTTCGGAGGCCAATACTCTATCCACTGAGCTACGGGCGCGTAGCCGTTGATTGTAGCCGGCCGCTCCTGCGGGACACGTCGCCGATAGCAAGACGTCCCCCGGGCGATGGCCTGGCTGGGCATCTGATCTATTCTCCCGCTCCCGATACGGCGGCAAAGAGGAGGACGTGATGCATCGAGCACTGACGAGATGGATGGGTGCGCTGGCGCTCGCGGCGGGCAGCACGCTGGCCGTGGCGCAGGATGCCGATCCGACGACAGTCGTCAACGCGGGTCTTCAAGTCGCCCAGCTGATCGACGCGGGCCACGCCGACCAGGTCTGGGACGGCGCCTCCGCGGTGGCCAAGAAGCTCGTCGCGCGGCCGGAGTTCGTGCAATCGGTCGGCGCCTCGCGGCAGCCGCTGGGCGCGGTGCAGTCGCGCAGTTGGATCACCGTCGCGCGCCACGATTCGAGCGGCTCGCCCCAATTGCCCGCGGGCAGCTACGTCAACGTCGAATACCAGACGAGCTTTGCCGGCGGCCGCACCGCAACCGAGCTGATCTCCTTTCGCCTCGACGACGACAAGACCTGGCGCGTCACCGGCTACTTTCTGCGCTGAGGCGCCGCAGAGGCCGCCTGAGAGGCGCTGTTTATAATCGATGGTCTTTGCGCCGACGTTTCGTGTCGTGCGTCATCCGTTCCCCATCGCCGCCGATACCCGAGGGATTTCATGAGCGACGCCCAACATGACCACGACGCCCCGCACGAGGGCCCCATCAAGACGCCCAAGCAGCTCATCCTGGCGGTCTTCTTCTCTTTCGTCATTCCGATCGCGGTGATCGTCCTGCTGGTGATGTATGTCGGTTCGGAGAAAAAACCGGCGGCGGGCAGCGAGGCGTTCACGGCCGAGGCTGTCGAGCAGCGCGTGAAGCCGATCGGCATGGTCGAGGTCAAGGACCTTTCCGACCCAAGCGCGATGAAAACCGGCGAGCAGGTCTTCAATTCGGTCTGCATTGCCTGCCACGGCACCGGCGCCGCCGGCTCGCCGAAATTCGGCGATGCCGCTGCGTGGGGGCCGCGTATCGGCCAGGGCTACGAGGCCTTGCTGAACTCGGCGCTGCACGGCAAGGGTGCGATGGGGGCGCAGGGCGGCGGCGACTACTCCGATTTCGAGATCGGCCGCGCCGTGGTCTACATGGCCAACAAGGGCGGAGCCAATTTTCCCGAACCGAAGTTCGTCGCTCCGGGCCCCGCCGAGGCTGCTGCCAGCGCGCCTGCGGCACAACCCGTGGCGGCAGCCGCGCCAGCTTCTCAAGTCGCCGCAGCGGCGACTCAAGCGCCGGCCGCTGCCGCCGCGACGGCCGAAGCACCCGCGGCCGCCGGCGGTGGCACGCCCGCGCTCTATACGTCGACTTGCCAGGTCTGCCATGGCGCCGGCATTGCCGGTGCGCCGAAGTTCGGTGACAAGGCCGCCTGGGCGCCGCGCATCGCCGAGGCCAAGGACATCGATGGCCTGACGGCGATCGCGATCAAGGGCAAGGGCGCAATGCCGCCCAAGGGTGGCTCGACCGCCTCCGACGCCGAGATCAAGGAAGTCGTCACCTACATGGTGAACGCGGTCAAATAGGCGCTCGCCGCCTCGATCCTGCATCCGGCTCAGAGCCGGCTTTTTTCATCTGCGGCCGGGCTGAGGCGGTAGCCGAAGCGCTGCGGCAACTCGGCGAAGTGCAGCTCCTCGACCGGCCACAGGCCGTGTTCGACCCGGTCGCTGGCGCATTCCATATCCAGCGTGTGCATGATGCCGAGGCCGAGATCGGTAGCGACGAAGAGGCGGCCGGCTTCATCCACGCAGGCCGACTCGAAGCGCCCGATCTGGCCGGTGTGCGAGGCGATGCCGGCTTCCGACAGGCGCCACACCCAGGGCGCGGCTTCGAGCTCGACGTAGACCCGCTGCGGCCCGTTCTGGAAGAACCAGGCGCCGTCGTCATCCGCTGCGTAGTTGCGCTCGATGAACTCGCGCAGCTTTTCGTGTTCGATGCGGCTGCCCTTGATCAGTGGAAAAGGCCCCGCCGCCTGCGCACGTTCGTCGCGCAGGTACCAGTTGCCGCGTGCATCCAGCGCGAGCCAGTCGCGGCAGGCCGGCACGTTCGGCCATTTCTTCAGTGCCGCCTTGACGATTTCGTCCATGGTTCGTTCTCCTTCAGAGGTGCTGCGCCATCCAGCCCATCACGGCGTCGGGCAGTGACAGCACGTCGGCGGGGAAGCTGCCGCCGGGAAAGCCGACATGGCCGCCATGCTGCGGCTGCCACAAGGTGACGTGGGCACCGACGGCATGCTGCGCCGGCAACGAGGCAGCGGGCACGAAAGGGTCATTCAAGGCGTTCAGCACCAGCGCGGGCACGCGGATGTCGGCCAGCTGCGAGATGCTGGAGGCGCGCTGCCAGTAGTCGTCGGTATCGCGGAAGCCATGCACCGGCGCGGTGAAGAGGTTGTCGAAGGCGTAGAGGTCGCTGATGCGGATCATCTTGTCGCGGTCGAACAGGCCCGGATACTGCTCCAGCTTCTGCAGCGCCTTGCGGCGCATCGTGCGCAGGAACATACGTGTGTAGGTGAGGCGGTTGAAGCCGATGCCGATCGCGCGGCCGCTGGCGGCGAGATCCAGCGGCGCGGAGATCGCCGCGATGGCGCGTGCGACCGGCCGGGCCGTGTCGCCCGACTCCTCGGCCCAGCGCAGCATCGCATTGCCGCCGAGCGAGATGCCCGCCACCAGCATCGGGCCGATGTGCGCGCGGCGAAAGCGTTGCAGCATCCAGCCGACTTCTTCGTAGTCACCCGAGTGATACGCGCGCGGCGCCAGATTCATCTCGCCCGAGCAGCCGCGGAAGTGCGGCACCGCGTAGTGCCAGCCGCGCTCGCGCGCAAGATGGGCGAAGGCCTGCGAATAGTGGCTGGCGCTCGAGCCTTCGAGCCCGTGGAAGAGCACCAGCAGCGGCGCGTCCTTGGTGGCAGCGGGCACCCGGTCGACGTCGATGAAGTCGCCATCGGGCAAGATCCAGCGCTCGCGCTGGTAGCGCGGCGCCTCGCCGACGTATCGCCGTGACAGCAAGGCTGGCCAGATCGTTTGTGCATTGCCCCCCAACGGGCCGTGCCCACCTAGCCAGCGCGGTGCGCGGTAGGACTGCATCGGCCTAGTGTAGGACCGATGGCGATTCGCTGATGTCCTGGGCTTCGTCGGCCATACCGGGGCTGGCGTGATGCAGCACCAGGCGCCAGCCGCGCGCCGTCTTCAGATAGATGTTGGTCGCGATGACCCAGGCGGAGCGCGGGCCGTCCTGCGTCATCACCTGCACTCGCTCGAGCACGTGGTGGATCGCGGTGTCGTGCGTCAGCAGCCGGCGCACGCGCTCGGGCTGCGCGTTGATGCTGCCATTGGCGAAGATGGTGTCGAAGCTGGCGCGGATCGCCCGCGGACCGACGACGCGCGGGCCGCCGGGATGCACGCAGGCGATGTCGTCGTCGTCCGACCAGATCGCCATCAGCTTGTCGACATCGCCTTGTTGCAGCGCTTCGTAGAACTGGTGTTCGATGTCGTCGGAGGACGCCTGAGGCGGGCGGGAGCGCGGCATGGTCAGCGGAAGATCACGGTCTTCGCGCCGTTCAGCAGCACGCGGCGCTCGACGTGCCAGCGCACCGCGCGCGCCAGCACCACGCACTCGATGTCGCGGCCGACGGCGGTGAAGCCTTCGGGCGTCAGCGAGTGATCCACGCGCTCGACGTTCTGCTCGATGATCGGGCCTTCGTCGAGGTCGGCGGTGACGTAATGTGCCGTCGCACCGATCAGCTTCACGCCGCGCTCGTGCGCCTGGTAGTAGGGCTTCGCGCCCTTGAAGCTGGGCAGGAAGCTGTGGTGGATGTTGATCGCGCGGCCGCGCAGGAAGCTGCAGAACTCCGGGCTCAGGATCTGCATGTAGCGCGCGAGCACGACCAGATCGATCTCGTGTTCGTCGATCAGCGCCTCGATCTGCCGCTCCTGCGCGCGCTTGGCTTCGGCGCTCGCGCCGCCGGCCAGCGGCAGATGGTGGAACGGCAGGCCGTAGCTCTCGGCGAGGCCGGCGAAGGTGGCGTGGTTCGAGACGATGGCCGGAATGTCCACGCCCTGCGAACCGCCGAGGGTCTGGGTCTTCCAGCGGTAGAGCAGGTCGTTCAGGCAATGGCCGTGCTGGCTCACCATCAGCAGCAGGCGCGCGCGCCGCGCCAGGGCATGCAGCCGCAGGTCCATCTCGAACTGGCTGCGCAGGTTGCCGAGCAGGCGGTCCAGCGTCGCAGCATCCGAGAGATGCTGCGGCGCCTCGAAGTGCACGCGCATGAAGAAGAGGCCGGTGCCGTCTTCGCTTTGCACATCGCCGAACTGCTGCGAATCGATGATGTTGCAGCCGGCTTGATACAGCAGGCCGGAGACCGCATGCACGATGCCCTTGGTGTCTCGGCATGAGAGCGTGAGGATGAATTCCTGGGGGCTGGGCATGTTGGCAGGGTGATGACCGTGATGCATTTTACGAAGAGCCCGCCAGGCGCATCGGGCGCGCCGTGCGATGGCGCGAATGCCCTTGTGACGTCGGCGTGACGCTTGGCAGCAAAGCGTGACTTCGCGCACACTGCCTGCCCATGCCGACACCCTCCAGCGCCCCGGTCGACGAGTGGTCCGACAAAAGCCGTGAACTCGGTCACCTTCTGGCACGCACCGGCCTTGGCGACCGCATGGCCTTCGCCGAGCTGTATCGCCGCACCAGCGCGCATCTCTTTGGCGTGGTGCTGCGTATCAACCGTGACCGCGGCCAGGCGGAGGACGTTCTCCAGGAGGCGTACGTCAACGTCTGGCGCGCGGCGAGCGGCTTCGATGCCGCGAAGAGTCAGCCGCTGACCTGGCTGACGAGCATCGCGCGCAACCGCGCCATCGACAGCCTGCGTCGCCAGCAGGCACAGCCGCAAGTCCAGGCGCCGTCCACGGCGCAGGACGAGGATGAAGACGTGTACGACCGAATGGCCGATGAAGCGCCGGGCCCGCTCGACCTGTTGAGCCGCGCCTCCGATGCGCGTGCGTTGGGCGCCTGCATGGAGGCCTTGAACGCGCAGCAGCGCCAGAGCGTGGCGCTGGCTTTCTACGACGGGCTCAGCCATGCCGAGGTCGCCGATCAATTGCGCCAGCCGCTCGGTACCGTGAAGAGCTGGGTGCGTCGCGGCCTGCTGGCGCTGAAAGCCTGCCTGGAGCGCGCCGTGCAGCGCGACGCCGGCACGCAGCAGGCCTAGCATGAAGCTGCCATGCCTTCGGACGGCCGGGCGCTGCTGAGATGGACTATGCCCGCCACGATCTCGCCGACCGGCTGGCCGCCGACTACGTCGCCGGCACCCTGCGCGGCCCGGCGCGCCGCCGCTTCGAGGGCCTGCTGCCGTCGCATCCCGGGCTGCGCTCGGCCGTCAGCGCCTGGCAGCTGCGATTGATGCCGCTGACGCAGAGCGTCGCGCCGATCGAGCCGCCGCCCTGGTTGTGGAAGCGCATCGAGGAACGTCTCGGCGGCACGGCGCCCGCCGCCCAGGCGGCCGCCAAGCCCGGCTGGTGGCAGGAGCTGTTCTTGTGGCGCGGCGTCTCGGCGTTCGCGACCATCGCCGCGATCAGCTTCGCGATCCTTTTCGCCAGCCCGCAGCCGGTGCAGCCGCCGGTCGTCGTGGTGCTGGCGGCCACCAGCGGCCCGACGCAGGGCCAGGGCAGCTTCGTCGCCGGCATCAGCCCGGATGGCCGTGCCGTCGTGACCCGGCCGATCGTGCCGGTCTCGGTGCAGGCGGATCGCTCGCTCGAACTCTGGGCCCTGCGAGGCGAAGCCGCGCCGAAGTCGCTCGGCCTGATCTCGGAAGCCCAACCCTCGGTGGTGCAGCGCAACAGGCTGCCCGAAGGCGCGACCGGGCTGGCCGTCTCGCTCGAGCCGCCGGGCGGCTCGCCCACCGGTGCGCCGACCGGGCCGGTGCTCTTTGCCGGCAAGTTCGGGACCTGATCCCGGGGCTCAGCGGCTCGCCGCCGGCATGGGGCCCAAGGCCGGCGCGAACGGCCTGATGCCGAGCGCCTGGTACAGCTCGGCCGGGTAGTAGAGCTGGCCTTCCTTCAGCACCAGCGCGACCTGTCGGATGGCCGAGATATCCTGCGTCGGGTCGCCGTCGACGAGGATCAAGTCGGCCAGCTTGCCGGGCGTGATCGAGCCCAGCCGTTCGAGGGTGCGGGTGTAGCGGGCGCCGTTCCAGGTGGCGATGCGCAGGGCTTCGGCCGGCGGGATGCCTGCCTGCACGTAGAGCCCCAGCTCGCGGTGCAGCACGAAGCCGGCGGTGCTGTCGGTGCCGGCCACCAGCGGCACGCCGGCACGGTGCAGGCGGCCGACCATCTCCACCATCTTGGCCCACGAGGCGCGATGGCGCTGTACGTTGGCCGGCGTGACGTCGCTCGAGTTGGTATGCAGCGAGCGCTGCATCGGGGCCGGCAGGTGGTCGCCGATCGCCGCGAAGCCCGGGTCCATCTCGCCCTGCAGCTGGGTGAAGCTGCTTTCGAATATGGCCAGGGTCGAGTCGATGACCGTTCCTTTCTGCTTCAACAAGGCGATGAAGTCCTGCACCGCCGGCGAATCGAGATCGAGATCGGCCGCGCCTTCGGCGACGCGGGTGAAGCGCATCAGCGTGCGCGTGTCGTCGCCGGGCTGGACCAGGAAGTTCAGCATCACCTGGTTGATGTGCTGGATCTCGTCGTAGCCCTGGCGCACCGCTTCTTCGGCGCGCATGAAGGCGGGGATGTGGCCGCTGACGCGCAGCCCGCGCGCGTGCGCGTAGTCCGTCGTCGCCTGTACCCACTCGGGCCGGAAGGAGTTGTAGATCTTGATCTGCGGGTAGCCGCGCTGGGCGTACCAGTCGACCGCCTGCTTGGCTGCGTCCAGGTTGTCGACGACGAAGCCGAGGCGCGCCGAGAACTCGCTCTTGCCTTCGATGAAACCGGCCGGGACGATGCGTGCGCCGACCCGCGTGCCCTCGTCGATGCGGTGGCGCAGCTGTGCAAGCACGCTGTTGTCGTTGCCCAGGTCGCGCGCGGTGGTCACGCCGCCGGCGATCTGCAGCACGGCGTTCCACTCGGACTCGTGTGCGTGCATGTCGAACAGACCCGGCAGCAGCACCCTGCCGCCGGCATCGATCACGCTGCCGGCCGCTTGCGCGGGCGAACCGGCCGGGTAGAGGGCGGCGATGCGACCGTTGTCGACGTAGATGTCCTGAGCCTCGCCGAGCAAGGCGTGTTCGGCATCGAAGACGCGCGCATTGCGGATCAGCAGCGGTTCGGCCAACCGATGGCGTGACTGGCGCGCCAGGGTTTCGAGCTGCTTGGCCTGGGCTTCGACCAGGCGCTGCTGCAGCAGCGGCGCCTGGGCCTCCCAGCCGGCTTCGATCAGCGTGATCCAGCCCGGATAGATCCAGGCGAACAGGCGCAGGGCCGGGGCCGCGCCGAGCCAGACGTAGACCGGCTCGGTGCCCAGGCCGCTCATCGCATAGAGCGAGACGCGCTGCGTCCGACCGCCCGAGCGCAGCGTCTGCTCGGCGAGGCGCGTGGCGCTCACCTCGCCGCTCGGCAGCAGCGCGAACTTGCCGCCTGGAGCGAGCGCCGCCGCACGGGCGAGGCGGGCCATGGCCTCGGGCCAGAGTTCGGTTGGTACGTAGGCGGCCGGACGGTCGATTGCGAGCTGGCCCCGGTCGGCGAGCGCACGCCATTCGGCGATGTCGCCACGGCGCTCGAAATGGTCCGCGATCGGCCCGCCGAAGGTCGATTTGCCCTCGGCCTCGTAGTGCAGGAAGCTGCCGTTCGGCGCGAGCTCGAAGCGCTCCTTCAGGTCGGGCCCGCGGCCGTTGTTGCGAAAGCTCATCTCGACGCTGACGTGGCCGCCAGCGCCGACCTGTGTGGTCTGCGTGCCGGCGACCTTGTCCTGCGTCAGGATCACGTAGCGCGTGGTTCCGGTGTCGGCCGCAAGTGCCGGTACAGATGACAGGGCAAGAAGGGCAAGCCAGATCAGGCGGAGCCAGGTGCGCATCGCGATTCCTCTCGGGCTGCGGGGCAGGACAACCGAGCTTGTAGCCCGGGCGAGGCCGATGCGCATCATCACACTTCGCGACGCGCGAAGGGTGTTGCTCAGCCGGCGGTGCCGGCCAGGGCCGTTTCGACCCGTTCCGCGCTGACACCGGTGAGGCAGCGCGTGTGGCCGAAGCGGCAGACACGATCGAAGCAGGGAGCGCAATCGAGCTTGAGTTCGTCCTTCAGCCAGATCACTCGCGCGCGCGAGTTCAGCGGCGGCGTGTGCTCCGGGCTGGTCGAGCCGAACACCGCAACCTGCGGCAGGCCGAAGGCCGCGCCGACGTGCATCAGGCCGGAATCGTTGCTGACCAGGCCGCGCGACGCGGCGATCAGCGCCATCGCGTCGAGCAGCGAGGTCTTGCCGGCGAGCACACGGCAGGCGCCGGGGGCAGCGGCGGCGATTTCCTCGCACAGCACGCTCTCCTTTCCCGAACCGAGCAGTACGACAGGCTGGCCGTCGCGTGCGAACAGCGATGCAGCGAGGGCCGCGTAGTGGCTGGCGGGCCAGCATTTCGCGGGGCCGTACTCCGCGCCCGGCGCGAAGGTCCAGTAAGCGCCAGCCGAGAGGTCTGCCTTGGCGAGGGCGGCCTGCTGCGTCGACGCGGCAATGCTCAGGCGGGGGTGGACCTGCTCGCCCGGCATCGGTCCGGCCAACGCGCTGTAGAACGCCACCATCGGCGGCCGGCCCGCGGGGTTCGGCAGGTGCTCGTTCAGCAGCAGGTAGCGGCTCTCGCCGAGGTAGCCAATGCGCGTCCGGATGCCGGCGAAGGCCGGCAGCAGCGCCGACTTGAGCGAGTTGGGCAGCACGTAGGCTGCATCGAAACGGCCGCGCCACGAGGCCGCCAGGCGCCAGCGGGCGGCGAGATCGAGGCGCCCGTGCGCGAATGGCAGCTCGATGATCTCGCTCACCTGCGGCATTGCGCGGTAAGCCGGTGCGACCCAGGGAAGGGCGGCCACCGTCAGCACCTCGCCGCGGGCTGCGAGGCGTCGCAGCAGCGGCTCGCTCATCACCGCGTCGCCGATCCACTGCGGCGCGATGACCAGCGAGCGCGTACCCGTCGTCAATGCGCGTGCGAGATGTGCTCGCCGGCCTTCAGCCGATACAAGGTGCCGCAGTACGGGCACTTGCCTTCGCCGGTGGTGGCGACGTCGATGAAGACCTTCGGATGCGTGCTCCACAAGGCCATCTTCGGGTTCGGGCAGAACAACACGCCCGGCCCTTGCAGGTCGGCGGCCAGAACTTCGACGGTGGCGGGGGCCTCAGTGCTCATGTTCATCAAACCTTGCTCAGCCATTCGGCGTACTTGGGATTGCGGCCGTTCACGATGTCGAAGAACGCGGCCTGGATCTTTTCGGTAATCGGCCCGCGCGAGCCCTGGCCGATCTGCACGCGGTCGAGCTCGCGGATCGGCGTGACTTCGGCGGCGGTGCCGGTGAAGAAGGCTTCGTCCGAGATGTAGACCTCGTCGCGCGTGATGCGCTTCTCGACCAGCTTCAGCCCCAGGTCCTGGCAGATCGCGAACACCGTGTTGCGCGTGATGCCGTTCAAGGCGCCGGCCGACAGATCGGGCGTGTAGACCACGCCGCCCTTGATCACGAAGAGGTTCTCGCCCGCGCCTTCGCTGACGAAGCCCGAGGCGTCGAGCAGCAGCGCCTCGTCGTAGCCGTCCTCTGTCGCTTCCATGTTGGCGAGGATCGAGTTGCTGTAGTTCGAGACCGCCTTGGCCTGCGTCATCGTGATGTTCACGTGGTGGCGCGTATAGCTCGAGGTCTTCACGCGGATGCCGCGCTTCATGCCCTCTTCGCCGAGGTAGGCGCCCCAGGCCCAGGCGGCGATCATCAGGTGGATGGTGTTGCCCTTCGGGCTGACGCCGAGCTTCTCGGAGCCGATCCAGGTGAGCGGGCGCAGGTAGCAGCTCTCGAGCTTGTTGGCGCGCACCACCTCGAGCTGCGCCGCGCAGACCTGCTCGAAACTGTAGGGGATCTTCATGCGCAGGATCTTCGCGCTGTTGAAGAGCCGCTCGGTGTGCTCGCGCAGGCGGAAGATCGCGGTGCCGTTGACGGTGTTGTAGGCGCGCACGCCCTCGAAGGCGCCGCAGCCGTAGTGCAGCGTGTGCGTCAGCACGTGGATCTTGGCGTCGCGCCAGTCGACGAGCTGGCCGTCCATCCAGATCTTGCCGTCGCGGTCTTCCATGGACATGAGGAGCTCCTCGATTGGTCAGGTGAATCTCGAATTCTACGGGGCCGGGGTGGCGGCCGCGGCGATGCCAGGGCGGTGCAGCACCCAGCGCCGGCAGCGGCCGCGCTCGAATTCGATGCGCACTTCGCTGCCGCCTTCATCGCGCCAGCCGTAGGTTTCGGGCGTTTCGGCGAGGCGGCGGCCGAGGCTCTGCGTGAGCTTGATGATCTCGGGCAGCCGCATGCCGCGGCGCAGGGTCGAGTGCAGCATCACCGCGCTCGCCACGTGGCCGAGCGGTGCCTGCGCAGCGCTGCGCAGCACGCTCAGGCTGCGCGTGAATTGCAGCAGCAGCCAGAAGACGAGTGCCGAGGCCGCGAGCGCTACGCCGGGCCAGCCGCCGGCGCGCCAGCCGGCGGCAATGGCGGCCGCGGCCAGCGCCCATCCCAGCCAAGGGTTCATGGGACGACGTCGCTTTCGAGGCGGCCGACCTGTCCGCTGCGCAAGGCGTCCGCCCAGTCGCCGCGGCCGTTCGCTTCGGCCTGGCGGGCGGCAGCTTCCCAGTCGTAGTGCACCCGCCGCAGTTCGACCTGCCAGCCGTGCGCGCTCCGTTCGATCAGCGCATAACGGGCGTGCGGGCTGCCGGCTTCGTTGCGATGGGGGTGCGGGTGATCGTCGTCGTAGGCCGGCAAGCCGACGCTGCCCGGGTTCACGACGCGGCGGCCATCGGGCAACGGCATATCGCGCGCCAGGTGGGTGTGACCGCAGAGGATCAGCGCGGCGCGCACCTCGCCGGCACGCGCCATCGCTTCTTGCGGCGTGGCCGGGCGCACGCCGGGGGAGCCGGCAATGCCGAGGTCGGGCGTCACGGTCTCCAGGAAGTAGCTCAGGTCGCTGGCCGGTGTGCCATGGCAGCAGAACAGATCCTCGGCCGCCCAATGCGTGCCGGGCAGGCCGGCGATCCAGGCGCGATGGGTTTCGTTCAGCCGTTCGGCGGCGTAGCGGTCGCTCGCACCCATGCGCTCGATCGGCTGCAGCACCTGGCGTTCATGGTTGCCGCCAAGCGTCGGCCAGGCCAGCGGCATCAGACGATCCGCGGTTTCCACCGGCCATAACGGGCCCGAGAGGATGTCGCCGAGGTTCAGCACCGCGTCGACGCCGAGCGCGCTGAAGTCAGCCATCACCGCTTCGAGCGCCGGCAGGTTGCCGTGGATGTCGGAGACGACGGCCCAGCGCATGGCGATTCAGCGCGGCCGCAGGTGCTCGCGCAGCCAGGCGGCAAAGCCGGGCTCGTCGAGTTCGCCGGCGGCCACGGCGAGCATCGTCATCACGCAGTCGACGTCCCCGGCCGTCAGCTCATGGCCGTTGAGCGCGAGAAACAGCTCGACGGCGACGAAAGCGGTGCGCTTGTTGCCGTCGATGAACGGGTGGTTGCGTGCGATGCCAGCGCCATGAGCGGCGGCGAGCGCCGCAGCGTCCGGCGCGCCGTAGGCCACCAGATTCTGTGGCCGGGCCAGCGCCGACTCGAACAAGCCCATGTCGCGTGAGCCCGAGGCGCCGCCGTGTTCAGCGAGCTGCGCTTCGTGCACCGCCAGCAGCACCTGCGCGTCGATCCAGACCGAAGGCTCGTTGGCAGCGTTCACTTCGCCAGCTCACGCAGCACGTTGCGGCGCTTCTTCATGATTTGCTGGGCTGTTTCCATTTGCGCGGCGAACACCGGGTCGTGCGGCGTGAGCCGCACGCCGTCCGGCGATTCGGTGAGGTGCAGCGCGTCACCCTTCTCCAGCTTCAGGCGCGCCAGCACCTCCTTCGGCAGGATCACGCCGAGCGAGTTGCCGATCTGGGTGATTTTCAGGCTGTGCATGACGGGCTCCACAAGGTTATAACAAGTGTACTACGGCCAAGCCGTCAAGCCAATCCGCGCACCACGTCGATCGCCTGCTCGATGCGCTCGACCGCATGGATCGTCAGCCCTTCGATCGGCTTCTTCGGCGCGTTCGCCTTCGGTACGACGGCGACGCTGAAACCCAGCTTGGCCGCTTCCCGCAACCGCTCCTGGCCGCGCGGCGCCGGCCGCACTTCCCCGGCCAGGCCGACCTCGCCGAACGCGATGAAGCCGCGCGGCAGCGCCTTGCCGCGCAAGCTGCCCTGGATCGCCAGCATCACCGCAAGATCGGCCGCTGGCTCGCTGATGCGCACGCCGCCGACCGCATTGACGAACACGTCCTGGTCGAAGAAGGCGATGCCGGCATGCCGGTGCAGCACCGCCAGCAGCATCGCGAGACGATCGCGGTCGAGGCCGACCGAGAGCCGCCGCGGGCTCGGGCCGCCGCTGTCGACCAGGGCCTGGATCTCGACCAGCATCGGCCGCGTGCCTTCCAGTGTGACCAGCACGCATGATCCCGGCACCGGCTCGCCGTGCGTCGACAGGAAGATCGCGCTCGGGTTCGAAACACCCTTCAGTCCGCGCTCGGTCATCGCGAACACGCCGATCTCGTTGACCGCGCCGTAGCGGTTCTTGATCGCGCGCACCAGGCGGAAGCTCGAATGTGTGTCGCCTTCGAAATACAGCACCGTGTCGACGATGTGCTCCAGCACGCGCGGCCCGGCCAAGGTGCCTTCCTTGGTGACGTGGCCGACCAGCACGATCGCGGTGCCGCTCGCCTTGGCATGGCGCGTCAGGTGCGCCGCGCATTCGCGCACCTGCGCCACCGAGCCGGGCGCGGAGGTCAGCTGATCGGAATAGATCGTCTGGATCGAATCGATCACCGCGACGGCAGGCTTTTCGGCATCGAGCGCCGCGAGAATCTTTTCCAGCTGGATCTCGGCCTGCACGCGCACGGTCGAGCCGTCGAGCCCGAGCCGGCGCGAGCGCAGCGCAACCTGGGCGCCGCTTTCCTCGCCGGTCACGTACAAGGTTGGCAGCGCGCGCGACAAGGCATCCAGCGCCTGCAGCAGCAGCGTCGATTTGCCGATGCCCGGATCGCCGCCGATCAGCACCACGCCGCCGGCGACGATGCCGCCGCCGAGCACCCGGTCGAGCTCGTCGATGCCGGTCGGCGTGCGCTCGAAATCGGTCGCGTCGATCTCCGCCAGGGTCGCCACCGGCGCGGCCTTCGCGAGCGACTGGAAGCGGTGGTTCTTGGTCGATGCGGTCGGCTCCACCACGCCTTCCTCCAGCGTGTTCCAGGCGCCGCACTGCGGGCATTTGCCCAGCCATTTCGGGTTCGTGCCGCCGCATTCGCTGCAGGTGTAGATCGTCTTGTCTTTGGCCATGCGCGGATTGTCGTCGCGGCTTTCCGGCTACCACGCCCGGCTGAGCATGACGTGGACGGTGATGTTGCTGTTGCGTTCTTCGGCACCCTCGCCGAGCGGTGCGTGCGGGTTGTCGTAGGCCTCGCGCGCGGAGAACTGATACTCCAGCGCGCCGCTCGCCACCCAGCCATCGGCCACGCGCAGCGCGAACCCGCCGGTGACGTGGCGGCTGCCGATCGCAGCCAGCAGCGGCGACATCGTCTCGCGCGGCGTCGGGTTGCGCGCGTCATTGAATCCGGCGTATACGGTGAGCCGGTCGGAGGACCGGTACGCGAGCCCGAGCGCGACCACCACCTGATCGCGCCAGTTGACCGCCGAGGTCTGGCTGAGGGTGGCCGGCGCGGCCGGGTTGTCCGGTTCGCTCGCGCTGACGGTCAGGCTTTGCAGAGCGTGCGACCAATCGAGGTGCGCAAGCTTCACCGACAGCAAGGTCCGCGGCGTGGCCTGCCACGCCGCGCCGAGCGCGATCTCGCGCGGCAGCGCAAAGCCTTCGACGCGGGCGTCGCGATAGTGCACGACGCCCAGGCCGACGGCCGACATGTTCACGTCGACTTCCCCGTCCGTTGCATCGAGCTTGACCCTGGGCGAAAAGCTCGCGCCGTACGTCCAGTCCGCGGAGGGCTTCCACATCAGGCCCCATCGCAGGCCGAGGCGCATGCCGTGCGCATCCCTCAGGTTCGAACCGAAGAAACTGCGGCTCGGATCGGCAGGGTCGAGCACCGAGGTGTTGGGGAAGACTCGCTGCTTGGCGATGATCACGTTCAGCGGCAGCGCCACGCCGACGCTCAGGCGTTCGTCGACGCGCCACGCGAGCCCGGGCGAGAGCCGGACGATGCCGATCTGTGCCGACAGCTCGTCGGTGGTGCCGAACGGCGTGCGCAAATCCTTGTACACCGCCCCGGCCCCGCCTTGCGCGAAGAAGCCGAGCCCCCACACCAGCCGGCCGCCGGCGGCCGGCCGGGCCAAGCCGAGGCCGCCCATCGGGATGACGCTGTTGTCCACCTGGCTGTCGTTGCCATACTTGTCGCGGTGGCCGATGTCGACCGCGATCGCGGCGGACAGGTAGCCGTCGAGGACGGGACGCGTGGTCTGTCCCAGTCCGGCCGGGTTGGTGTTGAGCGCGGTCGTATCGCGCGCGACGGCGGTATCGGCCCCGCCCATCGCCGACGACTCGGTGCCGTAGCCGATCAGGTTCAGGCCATTGACCGCAGCCGCGGTCAGGGGCACGAATCCCGCGATGAGCGCGGCGACCCACAGCGTCTTCATGGACACCCTCCCATCGCCGCTTTTGTCCGGAGCGGCTGGCGGAAAGCATACCCAACGGAAACCGATCTCGCGACGGGTGCTCGCGATGTAGGGTCAATTCGTTCGGCGCCGGGTCCGGGAAGAACTCCGTGCCTTAGGTGCTGCCGCTCACCTTGCCGCGCAGCGACTTCACCTGTCCGCGCTGCGCCTTGTCTTCGAGGCGCCGCCGCTTCGCGCTGGCGGTCGGCCGCGTCGGCCGGCGCGGGCGCGGCGGCTCGGCGACGCTGTCGACCAGATCCTGCAGCCGTCGCAGCGCATCGGCGCGGTTCAGGTCCTGGCTGCGGTGCGATTGCGCCTTGATCACCAGCACGCCATCGCGAGTGATGCGCTGGTCGCTCGAGGCGAGCAGGCGCTGCTTGACGTCGTCGGGCAAGGTCGAAGCGCCGATGTCGTAGCGCAGGTGGACCGCGCTCGACACCTTGTTGACGTTCTGCCCGCCCGCGCCCTGCGCCCGCACCGCGGTGATCTCGACCTCGGATTCGACGATCTCGATCTTCATCGGCGGAACAGGTCGCCCAGGGTGTTCAAAGACGGGTCGGCCCACTGCAAGGCGATGCCGCTGCCGGCCGCGAGCAGCACCATCGCCAGCCCGATCAGCCAGGTCCGGCCGAGCAGTTCGCTGCCCAGCCGATCGAGCCTATCCGGCATGCGGGCGCGCCGCAGCATCACGCTGCCGAGCGCGAACTGCAGCAGCAGCTCGGCGAGCACGCCGGCCATCCCTTCGCCAAGGAACATCGGGACGGCGCCGCTGATGCCGAGCAGGCCGATCACGAACAGCACCAGCGCCGGCAACAGCAGCACCCACGAGAGTTCGTCGAAATTCAGCAGGTTCGCGCCCAGGTCGATGCTGTTGTTCGAACGATCGGCGAGGCGCCTGGCGCGCTGGCCGTCATAGGCCGCGCGCTCCTGCGCATCGGCGCGCCGCCAGTCCTGCGGATGCAGCGCCGCATCGGCGTGCGCCCAGAGCAGCCAGCGGCGCAGGCACAGCAGCATCGTCACGTAGAGCACGCCGGCCGCGAACGCGTAGCGCAGCCCCATCGAGCGCAGGTGCAGGCCGCGCCACAGCAGCAGGCTGGTCACCACACCGGCCGCCAGGCTGAGCGCGAGGATGGCCCAGCCCTGCCAGCGCAGTCGCCGCCGCACACGCGGCGCGAGCTCGGCGAGCGACACACCTCAGGCGCCGTCCGCGGCCTGCGCATCCGCGCGCATCTGCCGGTGGCGCTGCTCCATCTCCTGGCGCAACTGCTTGCGCAGCTTGGCCGCGGCATGGCGCCGGTGTTCGTCCGCCGTCGACGGCAGCAGCGACGGCACCGCCACCGGCTTGCCGTCGTCGCCGACCGCAACCATCGTGAAGAAGCAGCTGTTGGCATGCCGTACCACCTGGCTGCGGATGTTCTCGGTCACCACCTTGACGCCGATCTCCATCGACGAGGTGCCGGTGTGGTTCACGCTGGCGAGAAAGCTGACCAGCTCGCCGACTTCGATCGGCTGGCGGAACATCACCTGATCGACCGACAGGGTCACGACGTAGCGCCCGGCGTAGCGGCTGGCGCAGGCGTAGGCGACTTGGTCGAGCAGCTTCAGGATCGTGCCCCCGTGCACCTTGCCGCTGAAGTTCGCCATGTCGGGCGTCATCAGCACGGTCATCGTCAACTGATGGGAAGGCAGGTGATTCATGGCGAGGGCGAGGGTTGGAAGCCGAGACGCGGGGGCACCAGTGGCGCGGGCAGCAACGGCAGCGCCGCACGCACCCTTTCGCACTGCGCGACGTGGCGCTCGCACAGGCGCTTGAACATCCAGCCGGACAGCGCCGCCGAAGCCGCGATGCCGGCCACCGGCGCGAGCTTGGCCGCCTGCTGCATGCCGATGCGGATGCCCAGGCCGCGCGCCGCGGCGAACACCGCGGCCTGCGTGATCGCACGCCCGATCAGGTAGCTGCCGACCTCGTTGATGAGGTTCTCGACCTGCGAGCGCAGCGCCGGCGGCAGCATCGCGATCTGCAGCTTCGACAAGCCGTGCGCTGCGTTGATCTGCTCCAGCGTGCTCGCGAGCAGCTGGCCGTTGATGAACAAGTCCGCGCCCGGCACCGGCAGCGCGGAAACGCCCGCTGCCTTCAGCGCCTGCTTGCGGATGAAACGCTTGCAGGCGAGGCGGCGCAGCAGCACCTCGTCGCCGCCCGAAGCTTCGCCGGCGGTGCGTCGCACAGGACGGCGCGAGGCGATCATCGCGGCGTTCTCCGCTGCCGGGTCATGCCAGCGCGACCGGCACGCGCGCGGCCAGGCCGCACATCAATTCATACCCGACGGTGCCCGCGGCCTGCGCGACCTCGTCGATCGGCAGCCGGCTGGGCCGGCCGTCGAGCACCGGCCCTTCGCCCCACATCGTCACCTCGCTGCCCGGCCCGGCCTGCGGCACCGGGTCGAGGTCGACGGTGATCATGTCCATGCTGACTCTGCCGACCAGGCGCGTGCGCACCCCGTCGACCAGCACCGGCGTGCCGGTCGGCGCGACCCGCGGATAGCCGTCCGCATAACCGCAGGCGGCGACGCCGATGCGCATCGGCCGCTCGGCGACGAAGGCGCTGCCGTAGCCGACCGTTGCGCCCACCGCCAGCTGCTGCACCGCGATCAGCCGGGTGCGCAAGGTCATCGCCGGCCGCAGCTGCCAGTGCGCGATGTCGTGCGCCGGGAAATCGGGTGCACTGCCGTAGAGCGCGATGCCGGGCCGCACCCAGTCCTCCTGCAGGCCGCCGAGCCGCGCGGACTGGCGCAGGGTCGCAGCCGAATTGCTCACCGAGCGCTCGCCCGGCAGGTCTCGTGTCACCTCGATGAAGGTCTGCAGCTGCTGCGCCACGCCGCGCGTGCTCGCCTCGGGCGCGTCGGCATCGGAAAAATGCGTGACCAAGGTGATCTCGCCGACCTGCGGCAGCTGATCCAGCCGATGCCAGGCACCGCGAAACGCGACGGGGGTGAAGCCCAGCCGGTTCATGCCGCTGTTCAGCTTGAGGAAGACGCGATGCGGCTGGTGTGTCTTGTGCGTCGCCAGCCAGTCGATCTGCGCATCGCAATGCACCGTGTGCCAGAGGTTCAGGCGCGAGCAGAGCTCCAGGTCGCGCGGCTCGAACGTGCCTTCGAGCATCAGGATCGGCCCGCGCCAGCCGAGCTGGCGCACGCGCTCGGCCTCGGCGAAATCGAGCAGCGCAAAACCGTCCGCGGCGCGGAAGGCCGCGTAGGCGCGCTCGATGCCGTGGCCGTAGGCGTTGGCCTTGACGACCGCCCAGACCCTGGCGTCAGGCGCCGCCAGGCGCGCCTGGTTGAGGTTGTGCGCGAGCGCATCCACATGAATGAGGGCTTCTATCGGTCTCGGCATCGGCCGATTCTGCCAGCGCGCAGCCTCGGCGGGAGGCTGCAGGCCTGCGTGCTATAACCCGCGCCGCAGGCAGACCAGACGACCCGGGCGGGTGCCACGGTGATACGCGAGGCTCGATGCGACGCAGCATGCCATCGAGGGTTGGGTTAGAGCGGCGCAAGAAAGGCGCATGAAAAAAGGCTTCTACACCATCATGTCGGCGCAGTTCTTCAGCTCGCTGGCTGACAACGCGCTTTTCATCGCCGGGATCGAACTGCTCAAGAGCAACGGCGCGCCGGCCTGGCAGGGTGCGGCGCTGGTGCCGATGTTCGCGCTGTTCTACGTCATCCTCGCGCCCTTCGTCGGCGCCTTCGCGGACGCCGTGCCGAAGGGCAAGGTGATGTTCTTCTCGAACGCGATCAAGATCGCCGGCTGTCTGATGATGCTGCTCGGCGCGCATCCGCTGTTCGCCTACGCCATCGTCGGCCTCGGCGCGGCGGCCTATTCGCCGGCCAAGTACGGCATCCTGACCGAGCTGCTGCCGCCGTCGCAGCTGGTCAAGGCCAACGGCTGGATCGAAGGCCTGACGATCGGCTCGATCATCCTCGGCGTGCTGCTCGGCGGCCAGCTGATCGGGAAGCACGTCGCACCGTACCTGCTGAACATCGATCTGCCATTCATCGACACCGGCATCGACACGCCGCCCGAAGCCGCGATCTCCGCGATCATCACGCTCTACATCGCCGCGGCGCTGTTCAACCTGCGCATCCCGCGCACCACGGCGCCGCTGCAGCCGCTGCTGAACGGCCTCAGCGCGCTGGTGCGCGACTTCTCGAATTGCAACGCACGGCTGTGGAGCGACAAGCTCGGCCAGATCTCGCTCGCGACGACGACGCTCTTCTGGGGTGTTTCCGGCAATTTGCGCTACATGGTGTTGCCATGGGCGGCGGTGGCTCTGGGCTATGGCACGACGCAGGCCTCGACCCTGGTCGGCGTGGTGGCGATCGGCACCGCGCTCGGTGCGGTGGTGGCCTCGATCCGCATGCGGCTCGATCAGGCGACCTCGGTGATCGGCCTCGGCATCGTGATGGGCGTGCTGCTGATCGGCATGACCTTCATCACCACGGTCTGGATCGCGGCGCCGTTCCTGATCCTGCTCGGCGCGGTCGGCGGCTTCATGCTGGTGCCGATGAATGCCTTGCTGCAGCATCGCGGCCACAACCTGATGGGCGCGGGCCGCTCGATCTCGGTGCAGAACTTCAACGAGCAGGCCTGCATTCTCGGCTGCGGCGCGTTCTATACCGGCATGACCAAGTTCGGGCTGTCGTCGTATGCGGCGATCACGGTGTTCGGTGTCGTTGTCGCCGGCACGATGTGGTTCATCCGGCGCTGGCATCGTCGCAACCTGGTCGAGCACCGGGTCGAGGTCGAGCACCTGCTGACGATCGCCAAGGGCGAGAGCGACAACGACTAGCTTCTTCGCCGCGCGTCCGAAGGCAGCGCGACGCCGCAGGATTCGAGCGCGCGCGCCACGTCGCCGCGGCTCAGCGGCTTGCTGAGGAAGACGTCGCAGCCGGCCAATCCGGCGCGCACCTTGTCGGCCGGCCGCGCCTGGCCCGAGACGACGACGACGACCGGCACGCTGCCGTCCGGCGACATCGGCTCCTGCTTGATCAGGTGGCACAGGTCGATGCCGTCGTGCTCGTCCTGGGCTTCCAGCTGGACATCGAGAAAGACCACGGCGAACGGCTGGCGTGCGAGCAGGTCGAGCGCCTCGGCGCCGCTCTGCACCGGATGCGGGCGAAAGCCGAAATCCGACAGCAGCCGGCACAGGTAGACCTGGGCGATCTCGCTGTCGTCCAGCACCAGCGCATCGGGCGGATGGCTGGCGGCGGATTGCGGCGCCGCCGCCAGCCGGGCGCGGCGCGCCGCGGCACGGGCGGCGGCCTTGGCGGCGACCCGCTCGTCGACGGTCATCGGCGCGTCGGCCTGCGGCTCGGGCACAGGGTCGAAGCTGGGTATCGGCACCGGTTCGGGCACCGGCTCGAATGTCGGCACGGCGACCGGCTCGGGGGGCTCGATGAGCAGCAGGGGCGGAGCAGGCGCGGAGGGGGGATCGTCGTCCTGCTGCAACGGCGCGGCGATGGTGGCCTGCTCCGGGTCCACCTCGGGCGACGGCTCGAACCGAGCCGGCGGCAGCTCGTCGAGTCTCGACGGCACCGTCGGCACCTCGTCGCTGTCGCTGCCGATGAGCTGCGGCGTTTCCAGCAGCTGCGGCGGCCTGACGTCGACCGCAGCCACCGTCTCCTCCTCGGACGTGCGCGCCGCGAGCAATTGGTCCAGCTCGCGCACGATCAGGGTCGGATCGATCGGGCGAGAGATGTGCGAGCGCGCGTCCGCCGGGGCATTGCGACCGACGAAGACCGTCACGCCGGTGCGGCCGGCTTCGACGATGGTGTCGATCACGCCGGCCTGGTCGGCATCGGCGATGACGAAATCCGTCCGTGCCAGCTTCGGCACGGGCTCGTAGGCGGGCTCGCGTTCGCCCGTCAGCTTGAGACAGAAGGTCAGCGCATTGCGCTCGAATTCGCTGAATCCCTGCAAGACGACCTTGTATCGTGCTCGCATCGAAACCTCCTCTTGCAACCCGGTGTGCCCTGGCCACGTCACCCAACCCTTGCAGGGAGCATATGCCAGCGTCGCGATCGACCGATGCGTGCGCGCTACGATCGACTGCATATTCCGCGCCCTCACGGCCTGAGGGCCGCTCACACGACGAGGACGATATGACCAGCGTCTATGAATTCAAAGCCACGTCGATCGATGGCCAGCCGGTCGACCTGGCCAGCCAGCGCGGCAAGGTCCTGCTGATCGTCAACACTGCCAGCGCCTGCGGTTTCACGCCGCAGTTCGCCGGGCTCGAGCAGCTGTGGGAGGACTATGCCGCGCGCGGGCTGGTGGTGCTCGGTTTCCCGAGCAACCAGTTCGGTGCGCAGGATCCGGGCAGCAACGACGAGATTGCGAGCTACTGCCGTCTGAACTACGGCGTCAGCTTCCCGATGATGGCCAAGGTCGAGGTCAACGGCGCCGGTGCGAGCCCGATCTGGAAGTGGCTGAAGGGCGAGAAACCCGGGCTGCTGGGCATCGAGGCGATCAAGTGGAACTTCACCAAGTTCCTGGTCGGGCGCGACGGGCAGGTGATCCAGCGCTACGCGCCGACCGACAAGCCCGAGAGCCTGCGCAAGGACATCGAGGCGGCGCTCGGCCCGGCTTGAGCATGGCCACGCCGGGCGAGAATGCCGCGCTGGCGCGGCTGGCGAAGGGCTTCGAGCACTTCGCCGACAGCGATTGCGAAGATCCGTTGTACATCGCGATCTGCCGCCATGTCGCACGCAGCGAGGCGCTGTTGCAGCTGATGCTCGCGGCGCCGCCGGAGCAGCGGCGGCCGAACCTGCTACTGGCCGCGGTGCACCACCGGCTGCTCGAGGAGCGGGCGGCCGGCGCCCAGCATGCGCTGGCCGCGTACTTCCCGAGCGTCGGCGGCAGCCGCGCACCCGATGCGGCGCTCGCCGCCTGCTTCGACGACTTCGTGGACGGGGAGCGGGGCGCGCTGCTCGATCGCATCACCCGGCGCGCGACGCAGACCAACGAAACCGGCCGCTGCGCCGTGGTGCGGCCGGCCTTGCGCGAGCTGGCTGCGCTGAGCGGCCGGCAGCGCCTGGCCTTGCTCGACTTCGGCTGCAGCGCGGGGTTGAATCTCGGCGTCGATCAGTGGCCGATCGACTATGGCGACTTCATGCTCGGCGCCGCGGTGCAGGGCGGCGTGCCGCCGCTGCACTGCCGGCTCGTCGGCGGCGGCCGGCCGTCGCCGGCGCTCGCCGAGCCGGTCATCGTGAGCCGCCTCGGCATCGACCTCGCGCCGGTCGACGTGCAGGACGACGATGCGGTGCGCTGGCTGCAGGCCTGCATCTGGCCGCACGATCGCGAGCGGATGGAACGGCTGGAGCACGCCATCGCCGTCGCGCGCCGCGAGCGCTGGCCGGTGCGGCGGGAAACGGACGGCGTCGTGGCGATCGCCCGCTGGCTCGACACCTTGCCGGGCGACGTGCAGCCGGTGGTGATGAACAGCTGGGTGCTGGCCTACTTCGAGCCGCCGGATCTGGCGAGCCACGTCGAAGGCATGCTGCAACTCGTGCGCGAGCGCGGCCTCGCGTGGCTGAGCGGCGAAGGGCCGCAGCTGCGCATCGCGGGAGCGGCCGCGCCGCCTCCGCCGGACGGCGAGGCCGAGATCCTGAGCAACACGCTGTGGACGCTGGCCTGGCGCGATGCGGCCGGCGAGCTGCGCTCCGAGGTGCTGGCCCGCTCGCACCCGCATGGCCGCTGGCTGCAGTGGATCGGCCTGGTTCGATAATGGCCGGCTCAGCCAGGAGCCTTCATGTTCGAACACGTCGATCCCTACCCCGGTGACCCCATCCTCGGCCTCGTCGAGGTCTTCGTCAAAGACCCGCGGCCGAACAAGATCAATCTGTCGATCGGCATCTACTACGACGATGACGGGCGCATCCCGGCGCTGCCGTCGGTGCGGCGCGCCGAGCAGCAGATCGTCGAAGCCGGCGGGCCCAAGCCGTACCAGCCGATCGAAGGCGCGGCCAACTGCCGCCTCGCGGTGCAGCAGCTGCTGCTCGGCAAGGAGCATCCGGCGATCCAGGCCGGCCGGGTCGCGACGATCCAGTCGATCGGCTCCAGCGCGAGCCTGCGCATGGGGGCGGAGTTCATTCACCGCTACTTCCCGCAGAGCCAGGTCTGGGTCAGCGACCCGACCTGGGACAACCACCGCGCGATGTTCGAAGGCGCGGGCTTCACGGTGAACACCTATCCGTACTACGACGAGGCCACCGGCGGCCTGCGTTTCGACGCGATGCTCGATGCCTTGCGCGGCCTGCCGAAGAGGAGCGTCGTGCTGCTGCACGCCTGCTGCCACAACCCGACCGGCGTCGACCTGACGAAGCCGCAATGGCAGGCGCTGATCCCGGTGCTGCGCGAGCGCGAGCTGCTGCCTTATCTCGACATCGCCTACCAGGGCTACGGCGACGGCATCGAGGAGGACGCCTATGCGGTGCGTGCGCTCGCCGATGCCGGCCTGTCGTTCTTCGTCGCGAATTCGTTTTCGAAGAGCATGAGCGTCTACGGCGAGCGCTGCGGCGCGCTCAGCGTGGTCTGCCCGGATGCGAAGCAGGCCGAACACGTGCTCGGCCAGCTGAAGGCCACGGTGCGGCGCAGCTATTCGAGCCCGCCGATCTTCGGCGGCCAGCTGGTCGCGAAGGTGCTGACCGACCCCGCGCTGCGCCCGATGTGGGAGGCGGAAGTGGCTGCGATGCGCGAGCGCATCCTCGCGATGAGGAAACAGCTGCATGCGGTGGTGCAGGCCAAGGTGCCGGGGCGCAATTTCGACTACTTCCTGACGCAGCGCGGCATGTTCAGCTACACCGGCCTGACGCCTGCGCAGGTCGACCGTCTGCGCGATCAGTACGCCGTCTACCTGGTGCGCTCCGGCCGCATGTGCCTGGCCGGGCTGAACAGCCACAACGTCGAGGCCACGGCGGTGGCGATGGCGGCGGTGCTGGCGTGAGTTCTATCCCGGCCGGCAAGCCGGTTCCCGAGCAGGAGGAAGAAGAGCCGCAGACGCAAACCGAGCCGGTGCTGCAGGCGCTGGAGCAGAACCCCAGCATGATGTCGCACGTCTCGATCGGTACCGATCATCTCGATCGTGCCGTGGCCTTCTACGACACCGTCTTCGCGACGATCTGCGTGAAGCGCGTGCTGGAGCACGCCGGGGCGGTCGCCTACGGCAAGCAGTACCCGGAGTTCTGGGTGCAGGCGCCGCACGACGGGCGGCCGGCTTCGGTCGGCAACGGTACGCACTTCGGCTTCCTCGCCGAAAGCCGTGCGCAGGTGGATGCCTTCTACGCGGTGGCGATCGCCGCAGGCGCGACCGGCGACGGCGCGCCCGGGCCGCGGCCGCATTATGGCGTGGCCTACTACGGCTGCTTCGTGCGCGATCTCGACGGCCACAAGATCGAGGCGATGCTGCTGGTCGGGGCGGACGGCTGAGGCTCGCCGTTCGGATGGGGCCGATCCCGGTCCGCTACCCTTGGCCGCATGGGCCCCTTCCTGCTGAAGCGCATCGCGACCTTCATCGCCACCTTGCTGGCCGCTTCGCTGCTCGTCTTCGCGGTGCTGGAGATCCTGCCCGGCAACGCCGCCGAAGTGCGGCTGGGCAACACCGCGACGCCTGAACAACTCGCCGCACTGACGAAGCAGCTCGGCCTCGACCAGCCCGCGGCGCTGCGCTATGCCAGGTGGCTCGCCGGCATGGCGCGCGGCGACCTCGGCACCAGCGTCGCCTACGACACGCCGGTGACCGAGCTGCTCGCCGAGCGCCTCGCGCTGAGCCTGCCGCTGGCGGTGATGGCGATGCTGCTGACGACCGTGCTCGCGCTCGTGCTCGGCGTCTACGCCGCGTCGCACCACAATCGGCCCGGCGACCTGGGCGTGATGGCCTTCAGCCAGCTCGGCCTCGCGATCCCGAACTTCTGGTTCGCGATCCTGCTGATCCTCGTTTTCGCGGTGAAGCTGCAGTGGTTTCCGGCCGGCGGCTTCCCCGGCTGGCTCGAAGAAGACGGCGGCGGCTTGTGGGCCGGGCTGCAGGCGCTGCTGCTGCCAGCGGTCGCGCTGGCAGTGGTGCAGGCAGCGATCCTCGCGCGCATCACGCGCTCGGCGGTGCTCGAGGTGATGCGCGAGGATTTCGTGCGCACCGCCCGCGCCAAGGGCCTCGGGCCGCGCGCGGTGCTGTGGCGCCACGTGCTGCGCAACGCGATGATCCCGGTGGTCACCGTGATGGGCCTGCAGTTCGCGAACCTGCTGACCGGCACGATCGTGGTCGAGAACGTGTTCGCGCTGCCCGGCATCGGCCGGCTGGTGTTCCAGGCGATCGCCAACCGCGACCTGATCGTCGTGCGCAACGTCGTGATGCTGCTCGCGGCCCTGGTCATCGTCATCAACTTCGTCGTCGACGTGCTGTATGCCGCGATCGATCCGCGCCTGAAGGTGGCCGATGCCTGATCGGATGCCCCCCGACCGCGACGTACCCCGGTCGGCCTTGCTGGCCGCGCCGGGCCAGAGGCCCGGCCCCTCGCCAGGCACGAACCGTCCACCGGACTGTTCGTGTCCGGGCTCGGCCCCCCGAGGGGATGCGCCGGCCGCTTCGGCACGGCCGCGCGCTGGCCGGCGTCAGCTCACGCTGCCGCTGCGCCATCGCAGCTTCAGCCTCGGCGCGGTGCTGGTGCTGCTGCTCTTCGTGGCCGCCGCGCTGTCGCTGGTCTGGACGCCGCATTCGCCGACCGATCTCGACATCGCGCACAAGCTGCAGCCGCCGTCGGCCGCGCACTGGTTCGGCACCGACAGCCTGGGGCGCGATGTCGGCTCGCTGCTGCTCGTCGGCGCGCAGAACTCGATCGCGGTCGGCTTCATCGCGGTCGGCATCGGGCTCTTCGCCGGCGTCGCGCTCGGCTGCTTGGCGAGCGCGCGCCGCGGCTGGGTCGAGGAGGCGGTGATGCGCTTCTCCGACTTCGCGTTCGCCTTCCCGGCGCTGCTGTCGGCCATCATGCTGACCGCGTTGTACGGACCCGGGCTGGTGGTCTCGATCGTCGCGATCGGGCTGTTCAACGTGCCGGTGTTCGCGCGCATCACGCGCGCCTCGGCGAACGCGGTCGCGTCGCGCGACTTCGTGCTCGCCGCGCGTGCCTGCGGCAAGGGCCCATGGCGCATCACCATCGACCATGTGCTGCCGAACATCGCCAGCGTGCTGATCGTGCAGGCGACGACGCAGTTCGCGGTCGCGATCCTGGCCGAGGCCGCGCTCAGCTACCTCGGCCTCGGCACGCAGCCGCCGCGGCCGAGCTGGGGCCGCATGCTGAACGAGGCGCAGGCGCAGATGTTCCAGGCGCCGCAGCTCGCGATCTGGCCGGGGCTGGCGATCGCGCTGTCGGTGCTCGGGCTCAACCTGATGGGCGACGGCCTGCGCGACCTGCTCGACCCGAAGCTGGCGCGGCGCCGTTGACCGTCAGGCGAGCAGCACGGCCGCGCTGACGATCAATGCGGCGGCGATCAGCACCCCCGCCAGCACACTGAGCAGCACCGGCTCGCGCCGAGGCGGTGCCGCTTCATCCTGGCGTCCGGCCCAGGCCGGTTCCGCCGTCATCCACTTCTTGACCCAGGACATCGGACTCCTTTTCTGATGGAGGCGCGAGTGTCGCGAAGGCGCTGACGGTCGCGTGTCTCGATGTACCCGCCGGGAGGTAGCCTCCCAGGGAGGCGATCCGGAACGCTTGCACCCGTTACGGTTCGCTGACGCGCCGCGCGAGCGGGCGCGGCCATGCGGATCGGCATGTCTCGTATGGATCGATCGCGAATGGTGCATGGCGCCGCCGGCGTCCACACTTCGTCCATCCTTTCAACGCATCATCCGCACATCATGAAAAACCGCAGCGTGCTCATCATCGGCGCCAACGGCCGCCTCGGCCTCGCCGCCGCACAGGCCTTTGCCGCCTCGGGCTGGCGCGTGCTCGCACAGACACGCAAGCCGTTCGTCGAAGCGATGCCGGCGCAGGTCGAGCGCATCGAGGCCGGGCTGGACCAGCTCGATGCACTGCAACGTGCCGCCGCCGGCGTGGCCGTCGTCGTCTATGCGGTGAGCCCGCTCTACACCGACTGGAGCCGCGTGCTGCCGATGGCGCGCGCCGGCATGGATCTGGCGCAGCGCCTGAACGCGACCTTCATGCTGCCGGGCTCGGTCTACAACTACGGCGAAGGCATGCCGCCGCTGCTGAAGCCCGATACGCCGCAAAAGCCGACCACGGAGAAAGGCCGCATCCGCTGCGCGCTGGAAGACGAGATCGCGGCACGCACGAAAGAAGGCCTGCGCGCCATCGTGCTGCGCGCCGGCGACTTCTTCGGCGGCGGCCCGGGCGACTGGATCGACCTGATGATCGCCAAGTCTTTGCGCTCGGGCAAGCTCGCCTATCCCGGCCCGCTCGACGTGCCGCATGCCTGGACCTACCTGCCCGACTACGCGCGCTGCTTCGTGATCCTCGCCGAACGCCTCGACAAGATGCCGGCGTTCGCGCGCTTCCACTTCCCCGGCCATACCGTCACCGGCCAGGTGATGCTGGATACGATCGAACGCGCCGCGAGCGAGCTGTACGGCCCGCGCCAGCGCCCGATGCATCGGGTCGGCATGCCGTGGTGGGCGCTGCGCGTGATGGGCTGGGCGGTGCCGATGTGGCGCGAGCTGGCGAAGATGTCCTACCTGTGGCGGGTGCCGCACGCGCTGGACGGCGGCAGCCTGTCGCGTGCCGTCGGCAGCGTGCCGGCCACGCCGCTCGCGGTCGCGGTGAAGGCGACGCTGATGCGCGACAGCGAGCCGGTCACTCGGACCAGCGGCCAGACGTCGTCGGCGCGGTGAGGTAGTCGATCTGGTCGCGGCCGAGGCCCAGGTCGCGCAGCTCGCGGGCGCCCATCTCCGAGAGGGTCTGCCGATCCTGCCGGCGCCGGCGCAGTTCGGCCCAGTGGGCGGCCAGGTCGTGCAGCGTGTGCCGCAGCGAGTCGAACAACGAGTGGGATGCAAGCGTGGTCATGGTCGTCTCCGTCAATGAGCGTTCATCGTCCGCCTCGCCGTATCATTTGAAAAGTTGAATCTACTGACGGCCCCAGTCAGTTTTCCTGATGCGCAACCTGAGCCTCGACCAAGTGCAGACCCTGGTGGCGATCGCCGACCTCGGCACCTTCGCCGCCGCCGCGCAGGCGCTGCACCTCGCGCCGCCGACCGTCAGCCTGCACATCAGCGAACTCGAATCGCGGCTCGGCGTACAGCTGCTGGAGCGCGGCAGCCGCCGTGCGGCGCCCACCGCCGCCGGCGCAGCGCTGATCGAGCGCGGCCGGCGCCTGCTGAAGGATGCCGACGACACCGTGCGCCAGGTGCGCCGCATCGCCGAAGGCCGCGAAGGCAAGGTGCGGCTGGGCACCTCGACCGGGGTGCTGGTGCATTTGCTGCCGCAGGTGCTGGACGTGCTCGCGCAGACCAGCCCGGGCATCGACGTCGAGGTCGGCATCCTCGGCTCCTACGAGACCATGCAGCGCCTCGCCGCCGGCACGCTGGACATCGGCATCGTCGCGCTGCCGCAGGCCGCGACCGCCGAGATCGTGCTGACCGACTGGCGCAGCGATCCGATGATGGCTTTCCTGCCGCCGCGCTGGACGGCGCCCGACGCCGCCACGCCCGAATGGCTCGCCGCCCAGCCGCTGATCGCGAACGACGCGACCACCTCGATGCACAAGCTGGTGGCCGAATGGTTCGGCCAGGCCGGGCTGAACCCGCGGGCGCGCATCGAGCTGAACTACACCGAGGCGATGAAGAGCCTGGTCGTGGCCGGCTACGGCGCGGCGATCCTGCCGGTGGAAGGCCAGGTCAACGCCTTGCTGCACGACAAGCTGCAGCTGCGGCCGCTGCAGCCGCCGCTGGTGCGCCGGCTGGCGATCGCGCACCGTTCGCCGGCGCGGCTGGATGCGGCGGCGAAGGAGGTGCTGCGGGTGCTGGCCGAGGCGTCGCGAGCCTGAGGGGCTGAGACCGGAGGCGCTATCGTCCACCCGATGCTGCTCGCCGTCGATGACCTCCACGTCAGCCTGCCCGCCGCCTACGGGCCGGTGCAGGCGCTGCGCGGCGTCTCTTTCACGATCGAGCGCGGCGAGACGCTCGGCCTGATCGGCGAATCCGGCTGCGGCAAATCGATGACCGCGCTCGCGCTGATGGGCCTGCTGCCCGAGGGCGCCCAAGCCGGCGGCAGCGTGCGCCTGGAAGGCCGCGAACTGGTCGGCCTCGACGACGCAGCCTTCAGCGCCCTGCGCGGCAACCGCATCGCGATGATCTTCCAGGAGCCGATGACCGCGCTGAACCCGCTGCACCGCGTCGGCCGCCAGATCGCCGAGCCGTTGCGCCTGCACCGTGGGCTGGATGCCCAGGCCGCACGCGCCGAGGCGCTGCGCCTGCTCGAGCGCGTGCAGCTGCCCGAGGCCGCACGCCGGCTCGATGCCTATCCGCACCAGCTCTCCGGCGG
>Ga0105237_10000077_pt1 | contig 130791 bp, 74 predicted proteins | sample KBSC24metaG_FD_81520 | JGI IMG/M metagenome (GOLD analysis project Ga0105237, IMG submission 81520) | Corn rhizosphere microbial communities from Kellogg Biological Station, Michigan, USA - KBS C2-4 metaG | ecosystem: Host-associated > Plants > Roots > Rhizosphere > Soil | place: Michigan, USA...
GAATGCCGTTGAGATTCACAATGCATCCGGCAAGAACAACGGTTACGCGGCCGGCACCGACAACATGACACTGCAGAGTGGCGCCAAAGTCACAATGACATTCAGCCCGGTCTAGTCGTAGACAGAATCGTTCGCCTGGTGTGACCGCAGGCTCCTCTCCTCTATCTCATGAGATAGAGGAGAGGATCTAATGGAAGAAACTTTCCCCTGCTCACCCAGCAAATCTCCTTCCGGCCTGCTGGCTATGCCTTCTCTGCGCTTTATCGGGGCTTCGGCACGCGCTCCACGCCCCCAACCACGCGTCATTGCGTTGAGACGCCTCCCGGCCTCAGTACGCGGTACGAATTATTTACGCCATGTCTCATAATTACAATTTGGCAATGGCGTGATTACAAAACCGTGAGGCCGGCATCTTGGAAGAACGCAACATCGACGAGCAAGCCGCAGCTCAACTTGCGGCGCAGCATCTCGCGGAACGAGACGATTACTTCACTCAGGTTGAGCAGATCTACTATAGGCCTCGCCTCGTCGAAACCGATGTGCTGCCGATGTCGGTGGCGCTCCTGACCGTTCCGGACGATGCCTTCGAATTCATTATGAGCCTTCCGGAATCGCTGACGCAGGTCAATTTGCGCGTCCGTGCGCGCTGCCTCACTTATACTCGGGACATCTCCGACCACCACATCGATACGCTCGCGGAGGCGCTTATTGAGCCGGTTTACTCTGAGCGATACTGGTTAACAGAGCCTATCAGCCGCGCGTTTGCCGGCGCTCTTACGGCGCACCGATCACGTTTGATGTATCCCCTTATCGAGGCACTGCACTCGGATAAGGACTGCGTGAGATGGGAAGCAGCCCAGATACTCTCGATGCTCGGCTGGGAAGAGTCCATTCCTGTCTTAATGGAATCTGTCAACGATTCCGACGTCTTCGTACGCACATCGACCGAACTCGCCCTGATGGCGATCGGTGACGGTCGCGCCGTCCCTGCCCTGCTGAGATCTTGGAAGAATCCGAAGCGGCTTTCCGTCTTCAAGGGCGGCAACTCGCCCCAGGATACTTCCAGCCCGGCACTCAAGGACGGATTAATTGAAGCGCTTCGGACATGCGTCGATCCTGTAGACCGAGTTAATGCGGCCCGGGCGATTGGCGCATTCGGCGATGGCGAGGTGGTCAAGGTTCTTGGCGATGCATTGGTGGACCCGTCACGCGACGTCCGCCTTGCCGCGGTGACCGCTCTCGGCAGTACAGGAGAGACAGCTGCGGTTGCCGCGCTGTCCCATGCATTGCGCAACTCCTTCCTACAGCCGTCCGAAGAGGACGAACCGCTATTTCGCGGAACACTTTTGGACTCGTTAAATGTCCTTGCCAATCCGGAAACGGAAATGCGCGAAGGGCCCCAGTGGCGCCATCGGCACGTGGCCCGCCCAGGTGTGTCCAAAGACGAGATGCAGCCCGCATACATTGTCCTGACAGAGGCGATCGACCACCCGTCGGCCGACACCCGCAGTTGGGCAATCGCGGGCCTGAGTAAGCTCCAGTGTTCATCCACTGCCAAGGAAGCGGTTCGCTTGCTAGGACACGATCCGGACGAAAAAGTACGAGATATGAGCCGGCGTGTCCTTGAACGCATGGACCTGGCGCCGGTCCTGTCAGACCTGCTGCCGATGCTCGACGATGCGGACGAAGAGACGCGCTTTACGGCGGCCGGGATCCTCGAGCGCAGCCCCCACCCGGCCGTTCTCGCCAGGTTCAACGAGATGCTGGACGATGCCGATGATGACATGCGCAAAGTGGCGCTGCGAGCGCTAAGTCGCCACGCGGAAGCGGCCCTGGGGCTCGACATTGACCCTACCGGCATCATTCCACTGCTTAATCACGACGATGATGTGATCCGGCGGAATGCCGTGAAACTACTCGGCATTCATGGAGACGCCGACATCCTTCCCCTGCTGCGGCGAGCTAAGGGCGACAACGCCGCATATGTGCGATCCGCCGCCCTGCGCGCCCTACGCAACATCGCGGATCGGCAAATCGGCGAGGTGTCCGTCGACGAGATTGAGCAGCACATGACTGACGCGCTCAGCGACCCTGAACAGATAGTCCGAATTACAGCTTGCAGCAGTCTCCGCGGCATTGCCACATCACGATCTATCCCCATGCTGGTGGAAATCGCAGCCGGCCATTCGAGCCGACACGAAGCAGCGGACAGTGCGCTGCGTTGCCGCGCCATTGAAATTCTGGAAGACATCAGCGGAACGGAAGCCATTGCGGCAATTCGCCTTGCCTGTTTCGACTCTCACCTCAACGTCTCCCTCGCTGCCATCGCTGCCTTACGCAAGAGCGGCGGAGCCAATGCATTTCCAACGTTCATCGAACTGCTTCGACAGGACGGATGGCAAAGCACGAAGGCCTCCGAGGCGCTCATTGAACTGGGAAACGCCGACGCGGTTCCGGCCCTGCTCGACATGATACGTGAGAGCAATTCCCAATCCTCTGCCCGCGCATTTGAGGTGCTGTCATCGCTTGAGGCTTCGATGGAAAGGATCATATTCGAGTGAGGATCTTTGACAAGCTAATCAGAAACAAATCTGACGGCCATGAGGACCGAGTGTACCTCGGCCCTCGATCGCCCATTGAGTTGATTTCGCCCTATGCCGCCGCCAGCGGCTGCAATCGCGTCGCTTCGACATCTGCCAGTCTTGCCTGAAGACGGATGAATTCCGTCTCTTCGTCCGATGTCCTCGTATATCCCTTAGCCGCCAGGTTGCGGATCTCAAGGGGATCGGTCTTCAGATCGTACATTTCCCACTCCACGAGATGCTTGTGGTCAGGATCGTAATACTTTGCCAGCTTATAGCGCTCCTCCCGAATGCTCACAATATGATTCATCGGCCCCGGATAAGGGCCATTGGCCTGCCCGGATTGATAGTCATCGAACGTGAAGACGACATAATCCTGCGGCGGCTCGGAGGCGGGATTGAGGATCGTGGCTGAATAGTCGATGCCTTGCCACGGTGCGCGGGCCGATGCCGGAGCATCGACAAGGCCTGCCAGGGTCGGCAGGAAGTCGACATGGGATACCAGGGCCTGCGACACCACCGGCTTGGGAAACAGCTTGGGATTCGAATAGGTTAGTGGGATCCGCAGCGTCTCTTCGTAGAAGTTGAAGCACTTCTGGCGCTGGCCGCCATGCGTCATTCCCATTTCGCCATGATCGGCCGTGCGGATAATGAGCGTATCCTCAAGTAAGCCATGACGCTCCAGGGAATCCAACACCTGCTGCAGATACTTATCCGATTCCTTTATTAGATTGCCGTAGAAATTGAGATAATTACGCTGCTGCTCTGCGTCCAACGCGCCAAGGCCGAGATTGGTCAACTTCACGAACTGGGCCTGTACCTTCGGTTTGCTGTCCAGGCTCTCGTTAACGGTCTCAGGCAGCTCGATATCTCCCACAAGGTCCGATGGATTGTAACCATAGTAGAAGGCGGTTTGCGGATAGGCCAACACGTCGTGCGGATTCACCAGCGATGCGACTAGAAAGAACGGGCCGTTTGCCGCCGGGTCGGCTTCGAGAAAGGCCAGGATGCCTTCCTGGCCATACATTACGGGGCCGTCTCCATGCATGAAGCGGCCATCGTGGTTGGTAAAGCCGCCGCCGAATTGCGTCACGCTTTGATCCTCGCCGGCATCCGGCGGATTCCAACGATTGAAGCCGTACTGGGCCAGATCGCTTGGCGCGTACAGTCCATTCGCGGCGGCCGGTTTGGTCACATGGAACTTGCCTTTGTACGTCGACGAGTAACCGGCCGCCGTCATGACGGTTGCGAGATTGGCCAGGTCCGTAGGAAGCGTTTGCTGCGGATTTTCCGGTGGAGACATGTCCTGTTCGAGCGTCCACTTTACGCCGGTTTGCGCAGGGAAGTAGCCCGTCATCAGGGTGGCCCGGCTAGGAGAGCACATGCAGGCGTTGCAGAACGCGTTCTCGAATGTCAGGCCATGCTCCTTCAGAAACCGGTCTCCGGGAAGGTTTTCGGCCGCCCATCCAGGCGGAAAGTGCTGGATAGCCCGTTCCTGGTCAGTCAGGAAAATGAGGACATTCATGCCCTTGAGATTGTGATCCGGCATTGTGGTCGGTCCTTTCGTCAATGCCTCAGAACGATGCGCTGGATGTGTCCCTGACTTGAAGGGCAGGAGTATCGTCCCGCACGACGATCTGAGACTGATAATTTACTACGTGTAAAGACAATTTCTTGCAATTGGTGCTAAAGCCCCATGATCGAGCACCGCCAATCAAATGAATGATCACTGCAGCACTATTTCTAGACGCAGCATCGATAAATTTGTGAAATATACGACGTTTTATATGTTATCATCGCCGTTCGCAGGCCCCGCATACATTTCAGAGGCTAGACAGGAAAAGTCACGTTGCGTGTCGAATTATCACGGCGAAGCTCAGCTTTATAGGTGTCACGATCTCAATCTCACTCACTCTCTACGGCATAGCCTATCCCTTCTCACTAGAACCCGGGCAAACACAATGTCGACCATTTCCGAAAAAGATCTCTCGTCTGCGCAATCCCTCTACGATAATGCTCAGACAATCCAAGCTTACAAAGTCCTGGCGCCTTATGGCGACCCCGTGGCCACCAAGGGGACGAAAGCCCGCATTCTGATGGGGCAGATCGCATTAGATCTCGGCGCGCCAAGGCTTGGGGCATCCCTCTTGTACCGCGCGTACCGCAACGACCGAACTGATCCCCTTGCCATTCTGTACTACCTTCGCACAGTGAATGCGCAGCGTGGATCCCTGGCAGCCTGGGAGCTCCTGCCTCGCCTTGAGCCGCTCATGAACGCTCCAGGCGAGGTCGGGGTTGAATGGCTTTCCATGAAGGCGACGCTGGCGGCATCACTCGGCGATTTCGTAACCGCTCAACTATGGCTATCCAAAGCGTTGGGACAGGCGCCTGAAAATCCATGGGCCTACACAGCGCGCGCATCGGTCCTGGAGATGGGGGAGGAGTATGAGAGCGCCCTCGAATCAGCCCGGCAAACCCTATCCATACGGCCATTGCACTACCCGGCCATCATCACGACCGCAAGGATCCTCAGGCGCTGCGATCGATTGCCGGAGGCTCTGACGATCCTGCAGGACGCCGAGCCAAGGATGGAATGTCCGCAGCTGGCATTGATGATGGCGGAGATCCTCAAGGTTCTAGGACAGCCAAATGAGGCTATTGAGGCGATCGACCGGTATGAAGCGCAGGCCTTACTCCTGGAACCGGAACAGCGCTCACAGCTGAACGCTCTTCGCGCCGGGATAGCGGATGTTGCCGGCGAGGGTGCGGAAGCGCAGCTAACCAGTCTAGCGCTCCCGGCAATCGCCGAATACGATGTCGATCTTACGGAACAACTCGCAGGAATCGAGGAAACGCTCGCAAAGTTTCCCGGTAACGCGAACGCCCTGCTCACACGACTTTCTCTTCTGCGCGAACTGAGCCGAGAACACGAATATCGCCAGTCCCTGGAGGCGATCTGTTGCGGTTCCGTCCCAGTTAACGGCGAAAATGCGGATGACATCCTCCAAATCGCTCGGATAAAATTGGCCGAGATGCTGCTGGAACGCGCCACCGAACACCGACGAGCCCTCTCTCTGCTTCGGCTGTCAATACGCAAACGCCCCCCGACAGCCGCGATACTTCATTCCATGGCCGTTATACAACGGCAAGCGAGCGCGCAGGACAAGGCCGAGTCCCTATTCCGTCTGGCTGCCTGTCAGGACGACAGCGACAGCGCTACTGCGGCAAGTTACTTGCAGGCAGCGCGTCTCTTGAACCGCTCAGAGGCGGCGCTTCAACTGCTGCGCGATCGCTTCAAACGTTCAGGCGACCGGTCCGGAGCACCGGCTCAAATCCTGTACGAGGCGCTGAAGACATCTGCAAAACTTCAGGAAGCTGATGATGTTCTGGCGGAGGCGATCAGGCGCCGGCCCAACGATGGCGATCTCATCCTCTTTGCGGCAGAGCAGCGCGCTGATGCAGGCGATTTCGAGAACGCACACAAGCTGTTGGACAATGCCCGGGCGCTGGCGCCGATTACTGCATGGCATCGCGCTGCAGCAAGAATTGCAATAGCTCGTCGCGATCGTCCCGCGGCCATCAGCGCCTGGGAGCGCCTGCTGGAATCGCAGCCCCTTGCGATCGATGTCCATGTTGCGCTAACCAATATGCTGGCCGGCCTTTATGGGCCTGAAGCTGCGATCTATCATTTGGAGCAAACCGCAAAGCGCTTTCCCAATCACCCCGGAATTCACCGGCTCTGGGCTGAGTGGCTGCGTGATCACGGCCGGAGTGCGGATCGGGAGATTGTTCTGCGGAGCCTTGTCTCCATAAGTCCGAGCGACCCTTGGGCCTGGCTTGAACTGGCAGATGCGCTGACACTGAAGGGCAAGTTTGAAGAAGCGCAGCAAGCCTGTGATACTGCGGCTATCCTCCACCCAGGAAACAGGCGTCGGTTCAGCGCCAGTGGCGATCTGCTGGCGGCACAAGGACGGTGGACTGAGGCAGGTTTGTCCTATCGCACAGCGTTTCGGCTGTCTGCGAGCGATGTGTATGTGATCGGTGGCGTGCTTGAGGCAGAAGCCAGCCGCGATGAAAAGCGTGAGGCGCTGGCATATCTAGTATCCGAAGGCAAGGCTCAGAGTATATCTTACGATGGCCTGGAAGAGCTCCGCCACGCCGCTGCGACGCTGCTCGATCCTCAGGAATTGATGGCGATGCTGCAGAGTATTGTGCTCGCACGTCCGGATGCGTGGCAGACATGGAGCGTCACGATACGACAATTTACGGCTTTGGGACGCAACGAGGACGCTATTGCCATGGCCCGCGAGGCTGTCAAACGATTCCCGCATCAGGAGCAGTTGTCGCTGGATCTGGCGGAGGCTCATCAGAGCTGCGGCGAATACGACGACGAATGCGATGCCTTGAGACAAGCGCTGAATGTTCAACCCGAATGTCACATTGCGGCACGACGGCTCGCCGATTCGCTGGCTATTCTGGGAGAAATACGTGAAGCAATTACCGAGATAACGCGAACAGTCGAGCGGCGAGCTCCCGATGCGGATTGGCACAGACAGCTTTCCGATCTCTTGTGGTCACAGGGCCGCAGAGATGAGTCTTTTACTCATGCTCGCACAGCAGCTACTCTACAAACCGAGTTCGGCCCTGCGTGGGCAGGATTCCTCCGCCGAGCGCAGACACTTAGACGAACCGCAGAAGCAACACGGCTGATCGACACTATGCTGGATGCAGCGCCCCTGGATGCTGGCCTTTGGCTGATCAACGCCCGAATAGCCGACACCGTCGAAGCGCAACTGGCGATACTGGATGCGGCAACCACGGCACTCAACAAGCAATCAGGAACCTCCGTCAATTCGAAGATTCAGAATTACCGAGCCGAGATTCTCACCGAAGCAGGGCGATTCAAAGAAGCGCTGGCAGCATGCAATGGAGACGATCCTGAAGCGACGACGGCCCTTCGAGGGCGCGCCGCATGGGTGCTCGCGCGACAGGCAGCCGCCGGGGATGACGGCAAAACGATTGGCGATCAGGAGCCGGCGATTGAGCGGATTCGCCTTTTGCTTGAAGAAGTGCCGCGATATTACGAAGGCTGGGCATGGCTCTCTGAATGGACTAGGCGCGCAGGCCATCCACAGGATGCCCAAGAAGCGGCAATGCACATGGTGGCGTTGCGCCCAAGCGAAGCGCTTGGCTATGCGCTGCTCGGCCAGGCCGAACTCGATCTCGGCGATCGCGAGAACGGAAAGGCCGCACTGGGACGCGCCACGGAAATGGCGAACGCTGAGCCATGGATGATCGTCGCGGCAGTGGATGAATACGTTCAGGATTTCTATCGCTCGCGTTTGGACGGGCCATATATACACAGGGGCAATCCGCTTGACATCGGGCGAGCTCGGGCCATTGTTCGCCGCTGCGGAACCATCGTCGCAGGAGGCGGATTGCGCGAATCTCTCGAGGTGCAGATTGCATCTGCGATGAAGGACGAGCGGGCAATACGCTCATGGCTCACGGCCCTCTGCGAGCTTCCCGAGTCTGGTTCCTCCCTCGAACAGGCTATTGCGCACGTCAAACAGGCAGGCATGGAGCACGTTGGCGAGTACACCCTCAGGAAGTTTGTGGTGATGGAATCGCCCGTGCCGAGACTCGCAGCGATCTGGGCGGAACTTGATGCGTCGCAGCCGGCATCTCGGGTGTACGCTTCGATTCCAAAGCTCCCTCGCGATGCAGCAATCGCGGCAGGCATCGCCTATCTGCGCTATCTTACAGATCATCCCCATGTGCCGAGCATCTCGGGGTTTGTCAACGACAATGCCATATTCCTCAAATCGAACACGGTATTGTGGTTCGCCGCCGGCGGCGCGCTGCTTGCCGGCGGCCTGTCCAGTGATGCAGCGAAGTGGTTATCGGACTGGAAGCAGCATGAGGATGTCACCCCGAAAATACTGCTTTGCTATGTGGATGCGCTGCGCAACCTGGGCGGTCATAGTGAGGCGCGTCGGATCGGCCGCCATGCCCTGACACTTGATCCGGACGATTGCACAATCCTGCATGAAATGTGGCTCGCCCTCGATGCGGCCCTGGACGAGGACCTGGCGCCGGCCGTTTCAGTAGTCTACCGTGTTGAGGGAAGGTTCCCTCCGCGATACAGATTCCTGTTTCACTCATTGAGCGCACTCGCCGCCGTAACCGACGATTTGCTGCCGGACCGCGCGGAGGCGCTGAGGTCGGTGCAAGACTCGATGCTCGAAGCGGAACCTTACATGGAAAATGATCCCCTTTTGCAGGAGATCTACGCGGAAGTGATCACGTGTGTCACGAACCGGATCAGTACGGCTCAGGCACAGGTATGGCGAATGCAGACCCAGATCAAAGCGATCCTTTAGCGGCAAGCCAGCGATAACACTCCAGGAGCGAACCATGTCGCATGATAGGTTAGATGAGCTGGCAGCCGGCCAGGTCGATGGAGATGATGTACGGCGGGACACGCTGATTGCATTTGAATATGCGCACAACGAGGAGGAATGGGTTTTTCCTCTCTCGGAAGCTCTGGCCGGGCTGACTGCGGATGAGGCTGTGTGGATCCCCTCCTCTACGGATCCGGATTCTCGCAGTATCTGGCAGATCGTGCTGCACATGACCGTGTGGACGGAAAATATCGTGCAGCGAATGGGCAACCGGGAGCGAGGCGAGCGGCCGGGAAGACCGTCCGAGGGCGCCTGGCCTGCCCTGCCGGCCATACTCGACGAGCAGGCGTGGGAAGAAAGCCAACGGCGACTTTGGAAGTCGTTAGCTGCTATGCGCGCTCACATCGCAGAGACGCCGCCTGCTGCAATGCTCGACCACGGTAATGTGGGCTACAGCCAGTTTAGCGACCTGCTGTGCAGGTTCATTCATAACGCGTATCACATAGGACAGATTACGAAAATGCGTGAGTTGATGACTACGCAGAAGGAAACCGGATAGTCAATTGGTGACCGCTTAGAGCACACGTCGCATTATTGGAACATCGCGCCTGCCCGCCTGCCGAGTAAAGTTCATCCAGAGCGTGAAGAGGTCAACACGGATAGAATGTTGTACTTTATGGATGCACGTGATTTGGGCGCCCGGAATGCAATATGCCTTTAGGGGAACTAAGATGACGGCAGAGTATGCGAAAAAACTATTGGTTCATTTGTCTCGTTTGCGACAGTTGCATTGATGATTTCTATTGTTCTATCAGGGTGCAGCCATTCGGCCGATCCAACCTCTAATCCCCCGAAAAAGCCTGAAGCGCCTCCGGTTGCCGGCAATTGGACAGGAACTGCGACCATCAACAGTACTATGCAGTACACAGCTGTGTTTACGGAGTCAGGAACTTTCACACTCAGCGGCGCCTGGCAGGGGGCAAATGGCCCGGCAGGCCAGGACATGTCTGGAACATACACGCAGAACGGAGGCACTCTCACCCTCAATATCACGCAAAACGACGCAATCGCGGTGGGACAGAAGACGCCTCTCTCTCCGTTGACGATAACAGGAACCGCATCGGCAGATGGCAAGTCTATCGATGTGGGCCAGGGACTTACTGAGTATAAATTGACTCGAATATAGGCCAATAAACACTTTGGCTTCAAGTGCCATTTCCTTTGTAAATGTTAAGGGTTATTCTGCAACTCCATTCCCTCATGATGGGTCTCAACGATTGAGGATCACCAATGAATAGGACATTTCCCCTTGCCCGCCCGTCGCAGGCGGCCCGCACCACGATGTGGGCGCTCACGCTGATTGTCGCGATTATCTGTATTATTCCAACACTCTTTGCGCCTATGCCGGTAAAGATAGGGATCGTGCTGGTGGATGGTCTCGTGGTTGGTATACTGGCGCGCGTGGTGCTGCGTATGGACAATGTGACGTTCTCAGTGGGTGGTGATGTCCTCGATATCCGGGGAGACCTCAGCAATCGCTGTATGAACAAGCGCATATTGAACATCGCAGCAGCGAGGCGTCTGGATCGAACGCAATATGAGACAATACGCCCAATGCTGAAGCTCAACGGAGTCGGCGCGCCTGGTTACCTCAGTGGCTGGTTTCTGCTGCAGGGCGGAGAGAAGGCATACATATTTGTGACCGACAAGGATAAAGCCGTCTACGTGCCTACGAACGAGGGTTATGCCTTACTTCTCACTCCGGATGATCCTGACGGATTTCTGAACGCGCTGCGGCAAGGTTGAACCGTTTGTAGCGCAAATAATGCCGGCGCCATAACGAGCGAATTGATCCACTCCGGAGGCCATAGTTGCGAAACATCAATCGTACCGATCTGGACTTAATGACTCAAGACGAGTTGTTAAAAGCAGTCAGGAGGCTTCCATGGGAAAGCCGCCTGAACGAGCGGGCCGGTCCCATTGCGTTTGTCCTCGATGTTCTATTCGTCTACGGTATTTATGCTATCGGATTTACCAACGTCGCCGTTTTGATTTACGCGTTCTTCATGGGCGGGATCATCATAGCCTTGTGGCTTGATAAGCTTATCCATTTTCGCACTCGAAGATATCGCCGCCAACTGATGTGGCGCTTCGGAACGCGCGACTTCAATCGATTGCAAGCTGAAGCTAAGACGTCAATTCGTAACTCCAGTGGACCCAATTGGAGTATTGTCTTTTTCGGCATAGCGCGTCCGCATGGCGGAACCATCGACATCAAGCTCGATTTGAAAACATCCCCGGCCTCGGGCAACCTCAGTGTGCGATGGGTTTCCAAGCCTGACTTTGGCAAAGAGCCGCCGTTCACTGCAGATGCCAGCGAAATTGTCCTGCCTCCCGCAGACTGTTCCCGTATACTGGATGCGCTGCGGAATTTCGATATCGCAAAATCCGGCGAATCGCAAAATTTCGTCATCGATGGATTTAAGTGTTTTCTGGCCATAGCTCGGCGAAACCCATGCCGTTTTAAGAAGTACAGCTATGTGATGCCGAGCTTCCCAGCCCCAAATGATACTGAATTTGGCCCAACAATCATGAGCCTGCTCATGGAGTTGATCGAGCCCTTGCCACATACCCCACTACTCACCGGCTCATGCGACGCCTACGGAAATATCCAAATCGACGCTCTTTAGCGATCTACGATGCCCCATTTTGCCAATACGTGAGCTTTCCAGCGATTAGTTAGCCGAATGTGCTATGGTGGAAGTAGTCTGCAGATCCTGCGCCGCAGGAGAAGAAGGTAACTATGGGAGAAAAGGGCAAACCGCTCAAGAAGAAAAAGGTTGTTGAGAAGCCTACCGCCGCGGCGGTAGAAACAGCTGTCCCGATCGCAGCGAAAAAGGGCGACAAAAAGAAGTAGCGCCAATTTTTCCCAGCATGGTCATTGCAATTTTTGACGGATTGAGGGCGTGACGCGTTCATCCGCCGGCATGGCATGCTGGGATACCCACCGCCTCGCACAACTTATGCGACATCCACATCCTGCCCCAACCCCCTCATCGCTGCCAGTATTTGCGCACAATAACCTGCTCAAATAGAGTATTATCTTGTCTACCAGTTCGACAGCGCATCAAGCTGGCCGAGTTAACGGCCGAATATCCGATGCGTTACGACTGTGAGAGGCATATTTACAATGAGCAACACGAAACTGAACCCCGACGTTCACACGCTCGCCGAAGCCGGCGATATTTTGAAGATGAGCCCGAACGAGATCGTCCTGCGAATGCAGAAGATCGGTATCAACATGGCTGCGTTGCGAGTAAAAACTCTGACCAGCGCACAGGTTGCGAAGATCAAGCGCGTCAAGTAAGCGCCGCCCAAGCGCACTTTATCCTGCTTTCCTCCTCCACCAATCGCTTTCGAACAACCGTGAAATCATAAAGCACGGATGTTCGAAATTAGCGTTTCTATGTCTGGCCGTATCAATAGACGCCAAGCAGCACCTTGCTGCGATGAAGCGTGCTAATCGAATCTCCATTGATAGATCAACACACAACTTTATAAGGATCGCTCCCTCTTACACCGCTCCATGCTGGAAATCAGCATACTGGATCATTGCGCCGTCCACGTAAATCTGTGAGCCATTGATGTAGTCGGCGTCGGAACTTGCCAGGAATGTCACGACATTGGCGATGTCTTCGGGCTTTCCTATTCGTCCAGACGGGATCTTGGCTTCGAGCAGTGGACGCAGAGTATCGCTGCCCCATACGTCTTTGTTGATCGGTGTGGCGATCGCTCCGGGACACACAGTGACGGCTCGAATACCGTGCTCGGCAAGCGCTACTGCCATGCATTTGGTAAGCATTGAAAGACCGGCTTTCGCGGAGCAGTAGTGCGCGAAGTGCGACCACGGAATAATATCGTGAACACTTGAGATATTAATGATAACCCCACCCGTTTTGTTTGCGGCCATCCACCTGGCGGCGGTTTGTCCAACCAGGAACGGTCCGGTAAGGTTGACGTTTATAACACCCTGCCAGGCCTCCGCAGGCATCTCCAGGAATGCGTGTTCATTTTCGAAGCCTGCGTTGTTAACTACGATGTGGATCCCACCGAACTGCTCGGTCACCTGATCGATGTCCGCCTGAACGTCGCCTAGATTTGCAACATTGCCCTGCACCGTAATTGCGCGTCCGCCGCCATCCAGTATTTCTTTGGCCAGCGCTTCGGCGTGAGCAGGATCTTTACCATACCAGCCGATAGCGACCGCCGCGCCTGCCGCCGACAACGCCTTGCACATTGCGGTACCAAGACCGCCGTCGCCTCCCGTTACCAGGGCGACTTTTCCATCTAGCGTACCGGATTTGATTGCTGACATTTGTGTGATCTCCTCTTATCCTTTAACTTGTGTTAATCTTCGTTCATTTGGCCGCCGCTGCCGGCAGCTGTCACAACGCGAGCCGCGAGATCTATTTCTCGCAAGCCTTCATTGTTCCGAAGCTTTTCTTCGCGATGATCGCAAAAGATACAGCGTTGTCTGCTGTGGTGATGCAGTTTGGCGCAATGGACTCGATGCCGGCCGCGCCAGGCGACGTAAACCTGCTGATTTCGTCACGCACCTCCCGACCTCCTATTCGCCGCTCTGCTGCAGCAGTTTGGCGACCAGACCGGTCCAGCCGGTCTGATGACTTGCGCCTATACCCGCGCCATTATCGCCGTGGAAGTACTCATTGAAGGAGATAAGGTCGCTCCAATTCGGGTCCGACTGATACTTCTCCGTACCGCCATACACAGGGCGGCGTCCATTATCCTGCAGGAAAATTCGAGTCAGTCGCCGCGACAACTCCGCGGCAACATCCCACAGGTTCAGCATATTGCCTGAGCCAGTTGGGAACTCGACTTTGAAGTCATCACCATAGTAGTAGTGATATTTCTGCAGCGATTCGATGATCAGGTAGTTTAACGGAAACCAGATTGGCCCGCGCCAATTTGAGTTGCCGCCGAACAGTCCAGTGCTCGACTCTGCCGGCTCGTAATCAACTCGATGCTCGTGACCTTCTACCGACATCGTGTATGCATGGTGTTTGTGATAACGGGATACGGCACGTATTCCATATGGAGACAAAAACTCTTCCTCATCGAGCATATACGAGAGAATACTGCGCAGCTGATCCTCATCCACAATAGAAAGAAGCCGGCGTTCCCCTTCCCCAGTCCGCTGCATGCACGCGATGCTCGCTGTCAGATCCTTACGGTTGTGTATGAACCACTCCATTCTGCGCCGGAACCCGTCAAGGTCGGCAAGCACGTCGGGTTCCAGGGTTTGCACGGCGAAAAGCGGTATCAAACCGACCATCGAACGGACCTTAAGCGGCATACGCCGTCCATCCGGAAGATGCAGCACGTCGTAGAAAAAGCCGTCATCCTCATTCCAAAGATTTACACCATCGTTCGCGCCGCCGCACATAGCGTGGGCGATGTACAGAAAGTGCTCCCAAAACTTACTCGCGACATGCTCGTATGACGGATTCCCTTTTGCCAGTTCCATAGCGATAGCGAGAAGGTTGAGGGTATACATCGCCATCCAGCTTGTGCCGTCGGACTGCTCAAGATATCCACCCGTGGGCAGAGGAGCGCTGCGGTCAAAGACGCCGATATTGTCCAGGCCCAGGAAGCCGCCCTGGAAGATATTCATCCCGGAAGCGTCCTTGCGGTTAACCCACCATGTGAAATTGAGCATCAGTTTGTGGAAAACCGTCTCCAGGAATTGCGTATCGGCCTGGCCGCTCCGCTTCTCCTCGATCTTGTAGACGCGGAGCGCCGCCCATGCGTGGACGGGAGGATTCACATCGCCCAGAGCCCATTCATAGGCCGGCAGCTGCCCATTCGGGTGCATATACCACTCACGCAGCAGCAAAGTGAGCTGCTCCTTTGCAAACTCGGAATCGACAAGCGACAACGGGATGCAATGAAATGCGAGATCCCATGCCGCGTACCAGGGATACTCCCACTTATCAGGCATTGAGAGGACATCGGCGTTATAGAGGTGTCCCCAATCAGCATTTCGGCCCTGTTTACGCTCAGGAGGAGGCAAAGCTATGCCGGGATCGCCCGTTAACCATTGTTTTGTTACATAGTGATAATATTGCTTTGACCAGAGCATACCAGCAAGCGCCTGCCGCATCACATTGGCGGAATCCGCCGAGAGACAATTAGGAATGACCGATGCGTAGAACTCATCGGCTTCCTGGCGGCGCAACTCGAACGTGGAATCGAAATCGTCACCGACGGAACGCAGGCCATCGAAGTGGCTGTCCAGATCGGTCAGTCTGAGGTTCACGGAGACGCTCTCTCCGCTCCCGACCGACAGCCGATAATGTGCGGATGCCTTTGTTCCTTCCTGTTCCGGATTCACGGCGCTTACAATTCCGTTTACGATATAGTCGTTAATGCCGTCCTTGACATATGGCTTTCCGCTGTGATTGCCGAATAACCGATGGGTATTGGTGTCATTTTCCGTAAACAGCAAATCCGGCGCGCCTTCACAGCAGAGCCAGCGCTGACCATACTTCTGCTCGCCGATTTCGATCAGGGCTCCGGAGGGATGCATCTTTACCCTGCCTAGTCGAGGCTTAGCTGCAGCCGGATCCCAGGACCACCTGTTGCGGAACCAAACGGTGGGCAGAAGATGCAGGGGCGCCGTCTCCGGCCCCCGGTTTGTTACGGAGATACGAATGAGGATGTCCTCGACATCTCCTTTGGCGTACTCCGCAACGACATCGAAATAACGGTCATCATCAAAGATACCGGTATCGATCATCTCAAACTCGGGATCCAGCTTTCCCCTCTTCCGGTTCTCTTCTACAAGCCGCTCATAAGGGAAGGCGGCCTGCGGATACTTGTACAGGAACTTCATGTATGAGTGGGTCGGCGTGCTGTCCAAATAGTGGTAGTATTCCTTGACATCCTCTCCATGGTTGCCCTCACTGCCGGTGACCCCGAACATCCTCTCCTTGAGGATGGGATCGCGGCCGTTCCAAAGTGCCAGCGCAAAGCAGATACGCTGATGGCGATCGCAGATTCCCCCGATGCCGTCTTCGTTCCACCGGTATGCGCGCGACCGGGCATGGTCGTGCGGGAGATAGTCCCAGGCTGCGCCATTTGCGCTGTAATCCTCGCGCACCGTTCCCCAGGCTCGTTCGCTCAGATATGGCCCCCATCGTTTCCAGTGCTTCGTTCGTTCGCTGGCTTCTTTGAGCCGGATAGATTCTGCATTCATTTCGCGGTTATCTCCAGGATGTGTCCCTGCGGGTCGCCGACAGTGAGGGCTTTAGTGAAACCAAGCTTCTCATTGGGCAGCGGCCGCGCGTAAATTTCCAATCGTCTTCAACGCCGGTCTCCTTTAACCGTTCGGCGAGATGGTCTCCCATCCTCATTACATTTGCGATAATAGTAAGTGCCGGATAGACCGCCGTGCTGGACACAAAGAAGCTGCCGTCGACTACACACAGGTTACCGATCGACGCTGACGGAGCCTTCATTATGAACCCAATGGAGCAGTAGCGAAATTGACGTTGAAGCGATGACACCATAGCGTTACAGCGCGGTATTTCGCAAGATCTGTGCCGGCAGGTATGTCATAATTCTGGTCGCCCTGGTTGCCCTTGAGCTTGCCCAATTCGACGAACCCTGCGCTTGTAACGGTCGCATCGTCTTTGGCGTCCGGAGCAGCGACGAGATATACACGAACATCGGGTCCGTTCGACGTCTCAAAGTTGGTCAAGCGCAGCACATGCTGTCCATTTCCCAAATCGTAGACAGATGCAGCTCCCGAAGTTGCATGGGCAACCTTGTGAAATTGTCCTTTGAGCACTACTGTCGGCGTGCTTGCGGTCTCAGGGCCGCCACTCATCAACGGCGCAGTGGCAAAGTTCACATGGAACCTGCTGCACCAGATCGTTACGGCATGGTATTTGGATAGATCCGTGCCGGCAGGTATGTCATAGTTCTGGTCGCCTTCGTTGCCCTTTAGTTTGGCAATCTCAAGATAGCCGTCACGAGTGACGGTCGCATTGTCCGTTGCGTCTTTGGCTCCAATGAGGAAGACGCGAACGTCAGGACCATTGGATGTCGTAAAGTTTGTCAGCCTCAATACGGAGCCTTTGCCCGGCACCTGAAGCACGCTGGCGTTGCCCTTGGTCTCATGTGCGACGCCATGGAACGTTCCAGACGAAACCACCGTGGATGCCAATGTCGAGGCAGCAGTGGGAAAGCCCTCATTTACCTTCTTGTTTACAAAAAGCAGTTCCGGGCGAAAAGCAGCCCACCCGGCCACTATAGCAGCGATAACCGCAACACCAACAATAATTTTCTTTTGCATTGACGTTCTCCTCCGTATCCAGTTTTGTATACTTACCCGGCCGCTCTCGGCATCCCGGCTTCGTGAGCTGTAAGCTGCATCATCCGCGGATTGTTCCCGCAAATTTTCATTTATTTTTGAAGAGTTTGCCGGCTCTGCCTCAGCCGGCGCATTGGCTATGGCATTCTGATTGCCATGCGGCATCGTATCCCGCTGGTGACGCATAAAGTGACCTGGGATCATGTACAGCGGCAGCAGACACAGGTAAATACCCAGGCTGATCGGAACGCTCCAGAAGCAAACCATCATCGTAAGCATCGCAATAATGGGATATGCCAGGAAGCGGGTAGATACCGTTGACCGGTGCTCTCCGGTGATATGCGGAGCAATCATGCCGGGCTGCTTGTTTGCATATGCCCACTGGAAATAGAGTATCCAGCCAAGTATCACGAGATTGCCGCCGAAGAATAACGGCGCAACCGAAGTCTCCATGAATGCATTCAGAACGCTTGTCGAAAACGGCAGGAAAGAGGCGAACATGAAGAATAGGATGTTCAGCCAGAGCAGCACGCGATCCGAACGGCGAATGACATGGTACATGTTGTGGTGGCCAATCCAGAATACACCAAGGCTTGCAAAGCTGATGATATACGTTACAAACTTCGGCCACAGGTGGAACAGGGCCGGCGCCACCATTACGTTTGGAGCGTCGTGCGGCAAGTCGGGCACATGAAATTCGAGGATCAGCAGCGTCATAGCAATGGCAAAAATGCCGTCACTAAGAGCCTCTATCCTGTTCTTGCCGAGATCAAATGAGTGATTGTCATTTTCCATATTTGTTTGCCCCACGTTCTAGAAATGAATCCCCTCCGCACTAATCTGAGCAACGATTAACCTGTTAAGCGAGTTCCATCCGCCGATAACCGATCCACCACTCTGAGTATAGTTGCGCAGCAGCCTGCCGCCGACCCAGACCTCGGCACAGTCACCCACTACCATCCGGAATGCGATTGTGCCGCCCGTGGGATCGAATTGACCTATCATAGAATTGTAATGAGGTAGAAGTCCGCACTCGCCGCTGCGTTCGCTCACAACAAGCCCGATTGCCGCTGATATGTTCCAACCACTTCGAAAACTCGCCAATACATTTCTTACCTCTTGCTCGACCGTCAGCTTGAGAGCGCTATGGACTGCCTGGTACAATGTGGCCGGTCTATCCCGATCTGTAGTTTTATCGTACGTGGGTGGAATTTAACAAATGGCAGTCGTACGGAGCTGGCGAACCGGAAAGATCCTTGCGCGCGTTCGCGCAGAAACACTGGAGGGGGCAGACCTTCGGGACAAATATTTGTTCGAGGCTGACCTTCGTGGGGCGAACCTTTCGAGGGCGGATCTGCGAGGGGCAAATCTGTGTGTCGCGAATCTCGCCGGCGCGAACCTTAATGGCGCTCGTTTATCACATGCTGACATCTCGGATTCCAATATGGAGGCCATTACGGCGCGCGGCGCTGATTTTTCCGACACCCTGATGGTTACTGTGTGGCTTGTGCAAGCCGATTTTACGGGAGCAAGCCTCGTGCGCGCAACTCTTCCTCTGTCTCAGATGAACGATATTATCGCAGTAGATGCCGATATGCGGCGTGCTGACCTCACTCGGGCTCATCTTGCCGGCAGTGACTTTTCCGGCGCAAATCTGAGCGGAGCATGCTTGTCGTCGGCAAATCTGTCGGGAGCGCAACTTAACAGCACAATGTTATCACACGTTTCTCTGCATGGCGCCGACCTCACGAACGCATCGTTGATCAATGCGGAACTGGTGCTGGCGACGCTGCATCGAGCATGCCTGTCGGGAGCAAACTTTACACGGTCTATATTTTCCGGAACAATATTGAGTGAGTGTGAAGGCCTGGATACTGTGTGCGGGCTGGACGAAATCCAGCATGCGGGAAATTCGGCGGTGGATATACGAACGGCCCTTTCGATGCTCGATCAAGGCCGGCTGCCATTTCTAACGGAATTGGGTTATGCGGAAGGGGAGATTGCGCGATTGCGCCCGCATCCAGCCTCATGCACTAAGGACTGGGACTAGCTTACGTCCAAACTGGAAGCGATATTGGACAGCGATTTTGAAATCTTTTCCATCAGGTTCTGCGGAGCTTGAATCTGTTGAAGCTTTTCGCGAACTCGCAGCACCGTGCCTGACTCGAATTGATAAATGCCCGTGCAGATTGCGCAGGTTTCAAGGTGCTCCCGCACCAGGTCCATCTGTTCGTCGCTTAGCTCCCTATCTACATAATCAGCTAGGCGGCGGAACGTTTCTTCACATGTGAGCCGGTCGATCTTCCTCATGAACTTGCACTGCTCTACTTTCTAATCATTGACGCGCGTCTGCAGATCATCGCACGGTCATTTCCCTCACCCCATTGTGGCTATAAGCCGGCAGCAGCGGAATTGGTTCCTATTGCAACCATATGGTGATTCAGAAGGCCAGTTCGTAAACAGGCTCCGTTAAGCCGCGTTCGACTGCGATGTGCCACAACCGCTTTTGCAGCATTTTCCGCGCTCTATGCAGCCGAGATCTGACGGTACCAAGTGGACACTTCAGAATAGACGCGATTTGATCGTAGGATAAGTCGTTCAGGAAGTAGAGAGCCGCCACCATACGGTAATCTTGAGGCAGCGCCGCAATGGCATCTGCAACGCTCTCGGTATCCAGTTTCTGAAATACGGCCGCTGCCGGATCGTCTTTCCATCCGTTCAACACGCCGCAATCCTGCCCTTCAAAGAAATACATGTCGGTTGCGTCGTCGAGTGAGACCTGCTGCGGCGCTCGCTGGTTCCGCCTGTATTTCTTCGAGAAGCAGTTCATCATAACTCGATAAAACCACGCCTTGAAGTTCGTTCCCTGCTCAAACGTGTCAAATCCTGAAAACGCTCGCATGGCCGCCTCCTGAACAAGGTCTTCCGCATCGGCTGCATTTCGGGTCATCGAATATGCCATCCCATACGCGGGCCCCACAACAGGCGTCAGCAGTGTCTCGAATGTTTTCACTTGTTGGGCATGTTCAGTCATGTTTGGCATACTGCAACAGACCCTTATCTATATCCCGGAAAATCATAGCTTAATCTCGTGGCACCGCCTGGCAGCAGATCAGGCAATTAAGGCAATCGCGTTTGCCTGCAGCGCGCCTGGTCTGTGGAAGAACGGGTTGTGAGCCAATTCCCCAGATTCCAATCCCCTCAAGTCATCGAACACCGGGAAAGTTCCATAGATTCCGGTCAAATCCTCATCGGGCGGATATAGCCGTCGGACACGAGCATTATACTCAGCGAGATAGCCGATCCTTGTTTCCTACACCCTTCACTGTGGTTTTGCCCGGAACTGCAACTATTTATCACGATCCGGTTCTGAGTAATTGCGCAAACCGAAAAGGGTTGGAACTCTTTGTTCCGGGATTGCGCTGTATATGCTAGAAACGTGGCCGTGGCAGAGCACTTCAGGCTCCGTAGGCCCGACAATACGATCGCAGCAAAGGTGTTGAATATGCAAAGTGTCATTGCGAAAAGCAAACGTGTCGCAGTAGTTGCCTGTCTTGCATTGGGATTGACAACCCTTACGGGATCCATGGTTCCATTGCGCGCAGCTCCGGCGTCCATTTATGCCCAGCACGATAAGAACTGGGTACAGCGGCATCCTACCCTCACGGGCATCGGAGCAGGTATCGCAACCCATCATATGCTCAAGGTTTCCGCTGCGCACGCCAAGGCGCGTGGTCAGAAGCTCAACTGGGCACAGCGCCATCCTACCCTGTCGGCTTTTGGCGCAGGTATTGCCACACACCACATTATCAAGCACACCACGCCTCACTAAGGCCTTACTCAAATATAACCGCTTCATTTATGAAGACGCATTGAGAGAGAAAAGCGCCGGCGAAAGAAGCTACAAATGCCGCAAGCGGCCTAAATGTCTTGCACGCGTATGTAAAGCACAATGGGCTGCGGCGATTGCCGCAGCCCATTGTGCTTTGTTCCTGCATTGTCTCTGCGGCTATCTGCCGAAGAACCGGCCAAGCCCTCCGCCGGAGAGCATACCGAGCAACCCCTGCGCTGCCGGGAAGCGGCTGGAAACTTCATCAACGACCTCTGGATGATGCTGTGTCACATACTGAGTCAGACTCGCAAGATCGTCGTGTGAAAGCGCGTCGATGTCGGCGCTGTCAATGCCAGCGCGTTCGGCAAGCTCCTCAACATCAATGCCGCTATCGGACAGGTTCTGTAGCACATCGCCAAGCATATTGCGATGCGCTGCCACTTCGTGTGCAGGCGCTGCGGCGAGAGCAGACGCTCCATCGTCAGTCGAATCGTCCTCGGTAGAAATGCCTCCACGCTCGCTGTCCTGAGTGTCATCTTCATCTACTGCATCATTGCTATAATCCTGATCGGACGAATCCTCGGAAGCGTCGTCATACCCATCATCCTGATCGTCGTCGGGACTGTATCCACTGCCGCCAAAATGTGATTCCGTCTCAAACATGGTTGTTTCTCCTCATTACTCGAAATAACGACCCGGCACGCAATCTGCATGCCGAGCCGGCGTTTCCAGTCTCAACTACATGTGTGACGCAGCAGGCTTCTTAGGGGTTGTAACCTTGCGCGTGTATGCCTTGACCGCCACGGTTTTACCGCTCTTCGTTTTCCGCGTATATCCCTTTACGGTAACGGTCTTAGCGGGAGTTGCTGCCTTTGCGCCCTTTGTGTATCCCTTTACGGTAACGACCTTGCCGGTTTTAGTCTTGCGGGTATACCCCTTGACGGCAACCGGAGCGCTCTTCTTTGCCACTTTCGGCGAATCGGCCTTTGCCGGGATGAAGGTCAGTGTGGTCGCCAGAACGGCGGCTGCGCCGAACAGGGTAAAGATTCTCGAAAACAGTTTCACTTTGATATCCTTTCAAGTAGCACATGGTGGAGACGGCATGCTTGCCTTTTGCTAAATGCGGCTGCACCAGCCGGGCTGCAGTTCTTAACGATGCAGGAAGCGCACTTGGTAACCTTAGAGTTCCCCAATTAACAAATTTGTCCTGCTGCCGTCACAAAGCCGCAGGCGCCTTCGTCAGTAAAGCAAGTGCCGCCGACAAAAATTTGTTTGGCGACATACGACTGTATAGTATAAGTTGGTATTTTCATTTATGAAGGAGAATGAGATAGTGATGTCGTATGAACCACTATTCTCTAAGGCGCAGCATCCCACCTATTTCAAGGGGATAGCACACATTTCAAAACTCGACGATCCGAATGCTCGCCATTTCTTAATGTTCGCCCCTATCGCGATACAGCTCGTACTCTCTTCAAACTCACAATCGCACTTTCTAACAATCGACCATTGACTCATAAGTATTACAAAATGCTATACTAATGTAGTTTAAGCATCTTATTAAAATTATTCTTATCTCACTAAATCTATCTTCGAAGATCAATGCCTGTGCGGTACGAACCGCACTCAGGTTAGTGCAGTTCCTCACCAATGCCGGGAGAGTATTATGGAGCATCGCGGGTTAGACACAGAGGTCGCCGTTGTCGGTTTGGCAGGGCTTTTTCCGAGATCACGCTCCGTCGGCGAGTTCTGGAAGCATATCGTGGCGCAGTCGGACTGCATTGAGGATATACCGGCTTCGCGATGGTCTCTCGAAGATCACTACGACAGCGATCGAAAGACGCCGGACAAGACCTATTCCCGCCGTGGTGGTTTCATCCCCTCAGTCGATTTTGACCCCCTTGAGTTTGGACTTCCTCCAAAGAGCCTGGAATCGATCGACACGGCTCAAATGCTGGCTCTGCTGGTCGCCCGTGACGCACTTGCCGATGCCGGATATGGCGCCGGTCGTGACTTTTCACGGGAGCGGACAGGGGTAATCCTTGGCGTATCCGGCACCACCATGAAGCTTCAGGCGCCCCTCAGGTCTCGCCTGGACTTTCCACATTGGTCCAGAATCATGACTGCCGCGGGCGTTGCGCCGGAGACAGTCGACGACATCCTGCATCGCGCTTCTCGCTCTTTCGTTCCATGGACAGAAGACTCTTTCCCTGGGATGCTTGCGAATGTCGTTTCGGGCAGGATCGCCAACAGGTTAAATCTGGGCGGTATCAACTGCGCCGTAGATGCAGCGTGCGCAAGCGCGCTCTGCGCCGTGAATTTCGCCATCGGTTCGCTGGTTAGCCATAACTGTGATATGGTTATCACAGGTGGTGTGGATGTTGACAACTCCATCCAGGCCTATATGAGCTTCAGCAAGACTCCTGTGCTCTCACTTACCCAGTGTATTCGCCCATTCGACGCCGCTGCCGACGGCACCCTTATCTCCGAAGCGGTCGCCATGCTGGTGCTGAAGCGGCGTCAGGATGCGATCCGCGACGGCGACCGTATCTATGCCGTGATCCGCGGGATAGGCGTCTCCAGCGACGGGCGTTGTGAGAGCATTTACGCGCCAAGATCGGAAGGCCAGGCCAGGGCCCTGAGGCAGGCATACGATCAAGCAGGGGTTTCTCCTGCGAAGATCGATCTCGTCGAAGCGCATGCCACCGGCACACAGGTTGGCGATGCCGTTGAGTTCCGCGCTCTCTCCGAAGTCTTTGGGGAAGCCGGCGCAGCAGAGGGAAGCGTCGCAGTCGGCAGCATCAAGTCACAGTTCGGCCACGCGAAAGCCGCTGCCGGAGCGCTCAGCCTTATCAAGACGGTCCTCGCGCTGCACCATAAAGTACTTCCGCCCACGATCCACATCGATCAGCCCAACCCCACCCTGAACTCCACCGGCGCGCCGTTCTACTTCAGTACGGAAACTCGCCCGTGGATCGGCAGATCTGACGGCACGCCCCGGCGAGCTGGTATCAGCGCATCGGGTTTTGGCGGAGCGAACTACCATGTCGTGCTGGAGGAAGCCCAATCCGAGCCAGACACGGCATACCGAATGCACGACGTCCCCTGGGTAGGCTTCGTCAGCGCGTCATCCCCAATCACGCTGCGAGAACGCTGTGCTGAAATCGTGGGGCAAATAGAGAGAGGCGGAGACGCCCGCGAGCTATTGACCGCCACTGAGCCGGTTGTTGCCGATCATCCCCGAATTGCCTTTGCTGCTCGTGACAACGAACAGGCTCTGACGCGTCTGGCGCAATGCGTGGAGATGTTAAGCGCATCGCCGCTGCCTGCTGCAGTGGCCTACCCGGAAGGCATATGGTATCGTCAGAGTTCGGTCGAAGGCAAAGTCGCTGCAGTATTCCCAGGGCAAGGTTCGCAATATGTAGGTATGGGCCGCGACCTCGCGCTCGACTTCCCCGAACACCGTACTGTGATGGCTGAGGCCGATGCTGTATTTGCTGCAGGCGGCCATGCTCCCCTTTCCGGTGTTGTCTTCCCGAAACCGGCCGCGAAGCGGGACCGCGCCGAAGAAGAGCGCCGTCTGCGACGCACCCTGTATGCGCAAACTTCTGTCGCGGCAATGAGCATGTCCACATGGAGACTGCTCAAAACGGCGGGCTTTGCGCCGGATTACGCGCTTGGTCACAGTCTGGGTGAGTTGACCGCACTCTGGGCCGGAGGCTCGATTGACGGCTCCGATATCCTTAGGATCATTCGAGCCCGCGGCGAGGCATTCTCACCTGCTGAGGGTACAGAGGCAGGCGCATTAACGGCCGTCACGGCTCATGCGGGCCGCGTAAATGTGGATATTGCAGGGTTCGCCGATGTCCGCGTCGCCAATATCAACGGCCCAGAGCAAACCGTGATCGGCGGCGCAAAGGCAGCACTCGATGAAGCGGAACGCTCTCTGGAACAGAAGGGCTACAATCTCAGCCGATTGCCAGTTGCCGCCGCGTTCCATACGCCGAGCGTGTCATATGGCGCGAAACCATGGGGCGAGGCACTCAGCGCCGCCAAGCTGCATGCGCCGCAATTCCCGGTCTGCAGCAACACGACGGGTGACTTCCACGAGGCATCGGGAGACGCCGTTCGTAGCCTGCTGGCGCGGCATCCCCTGGAACCCGTTCGCTTTATGGAGTGTGTCGAACGGCTCTACGCGGAAGGCGTCCGTGTGTTTGTAGAGGTTGGTCCTCGCAGCATATTGAGTCGCCTGATCTCGCAAACGCTTGGAGACCGCCCTCACGCTATAGTGGCTACAAATCCCAACCGCGAAGGCAGCGCATCGCTGCAGCTTCAACAGGCGGCTGCGCAGTTGATGGCAGCGGGCATTTGGCTCGGGCCGATTGACCGTTATCAGATGCCGCAGCCTCCGCAAGCCCGCACTCTCAGCGGCGTCACCATCAAATTAGAGGCCGGCAATTACCTGCTTCCTGAAACGCAGGAGCGCATGCGAGAAGCGATCACTCCTGCTCCCCAGGCAGCGCGCCCATTAATTCGCGAAGTATCCGAAGCGCCAGCAGTTGCTCCACGAAACGGCAAACATGCGCATGAAACTGCGATTGCGCCTCCTACAGCTATTACACAGCGAGAATCACTCACTATGTCCGCACCACAGCCACTGCAGGCCCAATCTTCAATCGCTCAGGACGCGCTGATGCGCCTCTATGAGCTGGAACATGCACAGATCGATGTGCACCGTCAATTTCTCGCCGGTCAGCAAACGCAGGCGGCCCTGCTCGGGCAGTTAGCGCAGCAGCAAAGCACGCTCGCAGGCTTCGAGGGCGGAGCGCCTGCCTGGGAGCGAGTTGTAGAACGTGTCGTAGAGCATCAGGGCGCGACAGTCGGCGTTCACCAGAGCTACCTCGATATGCAGGCGCATGTCGCCAATCTGATGATCGAGCTTGCGCATGGTTCGGGTTCTACAACTACCAGGGACAACGCATATGCGCCGGCGGAAGCGCCGGCTGCGCGCAACGGCCATGTCAAGTATGTGGATCCGCCATCCCTCGCCGCTGCCCCGCCTCCTCAGGTTGTGGCCCCGGTACCGGCAGCGGTCGCCCCGCCTGCGCCCATCATACACTTTGCAACTCCCGCTCCGGCGCCTCAGCCCAATGCTGCAACTGCTTTCGCAGATCAACTCCTTGAGATCGTCAGCCAGAAGACAGGATATCCGGTGGATCTGATCGGCCTGGACAGCGATCTTGAGGCAGACCTCGGCATCGATTCCATCAAGCGCATCGAGATCCTCGCATCATTGCCAAGCGCCGGGAATGCAGGAATAGCGAAGAGTCGCCTGAGCGAACTCAGGACGCTACGAGAGATTCTCGCCGTGATGTCACCGCAAGCAAATGCCCCAGTCCCGTACGGAGAGACTGTCCACGGCAAGCATGATTCGGCGATCGTACAACCGCCGACGGCAACACCTGCTGCGGTTTCAACGCAATCGATCGCCGATGAGTTGTTACAGATCGTCAGCCAGAAAACGGGATATCCGGTGGATCTGATCGGCCTGGACAGCGATCTTGAGGCAGACCTCGGCATCGATTCCATTAAGAGAATTGAGATCCTCGCCTCATTGCCGAACGCTAATAGCGCAAACGCTGGCAAGAGCCATCTGAGTGAACTCAGGACGCTGCGTGAAATCCTCGCCGTTATGACACCATCGCCCGGCATTGAACTCGCAACTCCGGCGTCTGTATCATCAACACATACCGAAACGAATAGCACCAGACAGACAATACAGCTGCAGGGACCGCCGCCCGGTGTCATTCAAATCGAGCCTCTGCCTCCCCTCGCCTTCCGGGTAGCAGACCTCGCTTTGCTTCCGCGCGAACATGGGATTGTGATCCTGAGTGACGGAACGGAAGTGGCTCTGTCGCTTTCAAGCCTGTTTGGGCAAGCCGGCTACGGAACAGCGATTATTGATCCCCATGCGTCTTCATCTCCGGCGGAATCCGGTTCGCCGCATATTGCCTTGCATGGTATTGACGGCGCTAACATCGCCCTGGCTCTACAAACGGCGACGGACCGAGTAGGTCCCATTGGCGCAGTCATTTACTTGCATGCAGCAAAGAAAGACAGTAGCCATGAGGGCCTCAAATTGGCGCTGCTTCTTGCAAAGCATGCCGGGGCATCCCTGCAGCAAGCGTCGGCGCATGGGCGTCCCGCCTTTATCACAGCCGTTCACATGGATGGGCAGCTTGGGGTCTCCGGAAACACTGCCGATCCTTCGGCCGGCGGACTGTTCGGCCTCGCCAAGTCGCTTCGGCAGGAGTGGTCGGGCGTGCACTGCCGGGCTGTTGACTTAGGACCATCTGGTAGTAGTGTGGCCGAGCGACTCGCAGCAGAGCTGGCCGATCCCCAGACATGGCCTGCGGAGGTTGCCCACACGGCATCCGGACGCTCCACATTAGCCGTTGCTTCCCTCTCAATTGGATCGTCAATACAAAATGCTGTGGCGATAACTGAAAAGTCGACATTGCTGGTGACAGGAGGAGCGCGCGGTGTGACCGCCTCCTGCGCTATCGCTCTGGCAAAGCAGTTCCGCTGCCGCCTCGTCCTCTTCGGACGGACGCGGATCGATGCAGCCGAAGAAGCGTGGTCATTGGGAATATCCGACCATGCCGAGCTGAAGCGGCGATTGGTTCAGCATATGCGCGATCGGAATCTGGAGGCGACTCCCAAAAGTGTGGAAGCACAGTTCACGGCTTTAATTCACCAGAGGGAAGCGCAGGCGACGCTCGCTGCCATCCGAGACGTCGGCGCTGCTGTTCAGTACAAAGCAGTCGACATTTCCAACGCGCAGGATATAAGCGATGTGTTGAAAGATATTAGTCCTATAGATGGCCTGATCCATGGAGCAGGCGTCATTGCGGACAGCCGGATCGAGCGAAAAACCGCAGCAGAGTTCGATCGCGTCTTTGCTCCGAAAGTCGATGGATTGGAAAATCTGCTTCACTATCTGGATTTGAATCGACTGAGACATGTCGTTCTCTTCTCGTCAACGGCAGCAGTATCCGGCAATGCAGGTCAGTCGGACTATGCTATGGCCAACGAGGTATTGAACAAGCGAGCATTCGAGCTGAAGCGGCAGATGCCGGACTGCCGGGTTGTGAGTATATGCTGGGGCCCCTGGGACGGCGGCATGGTGACGGCCGAGCTTGCGAGACGGTTCGAGGCGCGCGGTATTCGCACGATCTCGAAAGATATGGGAGCGGCGTTCATGATCGACCGCCTGCTGCAAGGTTCAGATGCTCCCGTTCAAGTGGTTCTGGGAGATCTTCTGCCGGCAACATCAGATCCGCCCGAGAGTAAGGCAGTATCCTCTGAGTTTGCCGGGGTTCGGGCAGCAGCCGTGGCGCATGACCGGGCCGATGAGGAAGCGACTGTATGAACCCCATCGCCATTGTCGGTATCTCATGCCTATTTCCGGATGCGCCCGATCCGCAGACATTCTGGGAGAACCTTCTGGCAGGCCATCGTGCCATCGATTCAGGCCACAAGGTCGACTGGATCGTCGATCCGGCCACGATCTTCGATCCACGCCAGGGAACGCCGGACAAGATCTACTCTCTGGAAGGCGGCTGGATTCGCGAATTCAATTTCGATTCGAACGGTTACTCAATCTCCCCGGAACAGCTCTCAAAGCTGGACCGGATGTATAAATGGCCGATTGCAGCAGCGCGAGCTGCGATTGCGGACTATGCAGGTGAAACGCGGGCGCTCTCACGACGCTGCGGTGTCGTCGTGGGAAGTTACGCATGGATCGTCACACCGGCGACGGAGCAGCTGGTTCAACCTATTTACGATGCCGCGCTCGAAGCCGCATTTGGAGAAACCGGCGGACGGCTCAACCTTCCCAGACCGGCCGGAAGCGCACCGGACTTTGCCGATGCTCAATCCGGTTTTGTGGCATCCCTTGTGGCGAGGGCACTCGGCCTGTCAGGGCCGGCCTACACTATCGATGCCGCCTGCGCCAGCTCCCTCTACAGCTTCAAGCTTGCCGCATTGCATCTCAATCGTGGTCAGGCAGATGTCATGCTGGCGGGCGCAGTCAGTGGTTCACATCCGGTCTTTACGGGTCAGGGGTTCAGCACGCTGCAGGCACTGCCACCGGATGGACCTAGCCGTCCTCTGGATGCATCATCCAATGGCCTGGCGCAATCAAACGGCGCTTGCATGTTTGTGCTGAAGCGGCTGGACGACGCCGTGCGCGACGGTGACCGCATCTATGCCACGATACGAGGCATCGGCCTCTCGAACGACGGACACGGCAAACACCTCGTCACTCCCAGCCAGAGCGGGCAGATGCTGGCGCTTGAGCGAGCCTTCTCGGAAGCCGGCATTGCGCGCGGCGACCTTGGTTATCTTGAATGCCACGCAACAGGAACCAAGCTCGGGGATCGTACGGAGCTTGCATCTATCGAAGCCTTCTTCGGCGACGTTCCGCCGCTGATCGGCGCGGTAAAGTCGAACGTCGGGCACCTCCTGACTGCAGCTGGCGGCGCTGGCGCGATCAAGGTGATCGAAAGCATGCGCACCGGTATTATTCCAGCGACCATCGGCGTGACGGATCCGCTGCGAACAGAGCGCGATATCCTGACACCCGATCGCATGGTATTGTCTAATACGGCCTGGCCGGCAGGCGAGCTGAGAAGGTTTGGAGCGGTAAACTCTTTTGGCTTCGGCGGCACAAACGCGCACATGATCCTTGAGGAAGCGCCCCGCTCATCCGATCCGATCCAGACGAACAATGACCAGGTAGAGAAAATCTCCACGGCAATCGTCGGCATGGATGCGCTATTCGGCGATTTCCATGGCCTGGATCAACTTTCGACAGCCCTTTATAGCGGCAAATCCGGTTTCCGTAAGCTGCCTGAGCAGCGCTGGCACGGTTTAAACACCGACGAGACTCTCCTGCTTGACTACGGTTTCGGCTCCGGTAAGGCTCCTCGCGGAGCGTATATCGAGAACTTCGAAGTCGATGCGCTCAGGCTCGGCATTGCTCCCAACGAGCTTGACCGAATCAATCCCCAGCATGTGCTGCTGCTCCATGTAGCCGATCGCGCCCTGCAGGACAGTAAGGTGACAAAGGGCAGCCGTGTGGCAGTGGTTGTCGGGATGGCGAATGAGCTGTCGATCCATCGTCTCCATGGACGCTGGCAGATCGGCTGGCGGCTTGAAGAATCTGCTATTGACGCCGGAAGTACTACGGGAAAGAACCACGAACTTGAGCAGGCTCTGCGGGACGACCTCCACCATCAGACTGAGGCAGGTGTATTCCTTGGCTATGTCGGCAACCTCATGGCAAGCCGCATCGCCAACCTGTGGGACTTCAATGGTCCGGCTTTTACACTGTCATCCGAAGAAAACTCGGCTTTCCATGGACTCGATGTAGCGCGGATGTTTCTCGAATCCGGCGAGGCAGATGCCGTCGTGCTTGCGGCCGTCGATCTCAGCGGCGGTGTCGAGAATGTGTTGCTGCGAAACCGCGAGATGCCTGTGGATAACCGGCCCGGCAAACTTGCCTTCGACCGCGAGGCGCACGGCTGGTCCGTCGGCGAAGGCGCAGCAGCAGTCGTTCTCAAGCGCACTGCCGATGCCGAGCGGGACGGCGATCGGATCTACGCCGTCATCGAAGGCTGCGCGATTACGCAGAGCGGCAGCGATTCAAGCGGCTTGAGCGATGCCGTCAAAGAAGCGGCAACGGCAGCCATAGCCGAAGCGGGCATTGATGCGGTTTCTATCGGCTATGTAGAGCTGTCCTCTCCGGGACAAACTTCATTGGCCGAGGCTGAGCTTGCCGGTCTCAGTGCGGCATATGCATCCGCCCCCCAGGATGGATGCGCCCTTGGCAGTATCAAATCTCAAATCGGTGAGACATTCGCGGTATCGGGACTTGCCAGTCTCATTCGCGCCACCCTATGTGTCTCACAACGATATCTGCCGGCGACGCCGGTGTGGACAGGAGTGGCTGCACAGCCAGATGCTTCGCCGTTCAATGTTGCATCGGAGGCGCGCCCCTGGTTCTCTCAGAACTTGCGGAGAGCAGCAGTTTCCGGCGTAGGCGCTGATGGCGCGGCCTTTAGCATCATTGTGGCTGAGCCGGCGAAGACGACTTCAGCGCCTGCTTCCGAGATAGCCACAGACGCGCCCTACATCATTCCAATCACGTCAGCCGATTTGACCGGGTTGGAATTTGGCCTTGACCGCTGCATTGAACAATTGGAACGAGGTATCGGCGTTGCCGAAATGTCCCTCGACAACTTACGCGGATTGGCACAAGCTAAATCAGTCAATCTTACGCTTTCACTTGTGGGATCGAATGCAGGCGAAATCAAAGACGAGATCGAGCAGGCAAAGGCGGCCCTTGCCCGTATGCGCAATGAGGGCGACGCTCGTGTCTGGAAGACTCCGCGTGGAAGCTACTTCGCGGCAGATGCACTCGGCCCGGATGCAGGCATTGCTCTGGTTTATCCCGGTATCGGAACCGCGTATCTCGGCGCGGGCCGCGAATTGTTCCAGATTTATCCAGGCCTGCACGAGACTCTGGCGGCATCATATGCCGATCCCGGCTCAGCGATCGCAGAGCGAACGCTCTATCCTCGAAGCTTCGAACCGATTACTCCCCGGATGCGTGAGCGGCTTGAAGAGGATCTGCTTTCATCGCCGGAGGCGATGATCAATGCCGGGAACCTGTTCTCGGTTGCATACACAAAATTGCTTACGGATGGCTTGGGAATACAGCCGGCCTGCGCTCTCGGTTTCAGCCTGGGCGAGATCAGTATGATGTTCGGATCCGGCTCATGGCCGCTCGGCGAGGAGTGGAAACGACGCTTTGGAGACAGCGCGGTTGTCAACACAGAGCTAGGCGGATCAATGGATGCCGTGCGCCGGGCATGGTCTATCGGCGACGAAGCGGTAGATTGGGCGAGCTTTACGCTGCTGGCCAAACAAGATGCTGTAAGGCAGGCAATTCCAACCGAAGGCCATGTCTACCTCAGCCATATCTGCCGCCCCGGGCACGTGATCATCTCCGGGACAGAGGCGGCTTGCCAGGAAGTGATTGAACGGCTTGGCTGCCAGGCTGTCCGTGGCAGCGGCATGCTTGCAATCCATTGTGAACCGGTCAACGCAGTGAAGCCGCAGCTTGAGGAGCTTTTCCGGGTTGAGAGCGCTCCCGGATCCTGGCCATGTTTCTTTGCCGGGAATGAATCAGCGGTTCGGGCAGACGAGGTAGATGTCGCCGCGACGATTGCCGAAGGACTCTGCAGCCCTATCGACTTCACTGCTCTGGTTCGACGAGTCTATGAACATGGTCCGAAGATCTTCATTGAAGTGGGCCTGGGAACTACCTGCAGCCGATGGATCGAAGCGATCCTGGAAGGCAAGCCGCATGTAGCGCTATCTACGAATGCCCGGGGCGCGGGAGACCGGGCCACGACAGCCAGGCTGCTCGCGGCGCTGGTATCGCATCGGGCGGCTATGGATCTGCAGCCCTGGATCGACAGCATTCATGTAAAGGAAGTTCCTGCAAGACGGCTGATACGGACTATTACTCTAGGAGGCCCTCCGATCGGCCGCCATGTGCGCGCACTCGCCACGGCTCCCCGGCAAACGCCGGCTCATATAGACACAAACGGGCACGCCCCCGCCGCGCCTCATACAACCGGCTATCCGGAAATATCTGCGCCAATTCGCATTACTCGCAGCGCGCCGGAGGAGGTCTTAAGCGCCTCAGAACAATCCGGAATTCAGCATGTGGCAGCAGTTACACGCCTTGATCATGCCGAAACGGCTGCGCCGGTTCATGCCGGAGCCGGAGCAACTCGCATTCTGGGTGACCTTGCGCAGCTTGCACGGGCTTCGTCGGCAATTCATGCTCAGGTGCTCAATCGACGAAACCGAAATCTTGCTGCGCTGGCAGAGCTTGAGGGGCTGGCGCGAACTGCGGACCAGAATACGATCGGCGCATTGCACAGCAACGGTTTTGCGACGCGGCTTCCTTTACAGGGAGATCCTCACAAGCCGGCTGCGAACACGCCCCACTTTGCGGCGTCCGCAGCCACACCGCCTCCGCCTGCCAGGTATTCAGCCGCAGGCCGCTCCAATGCGGTGAAGCCTCTGCTGAATGAAGCCGATGTCATCGAGTTCGCCGAAGGCAAGCTTGCGCATGTCCTTGGCCCTGACTACGCCGAAGTCGATAATATGACGCGACGTGTCAGAATACCCGGGCCTCCGTTTACCGCACTGAGTCGCGTCATATCAATCGAAGGTAAAGCGCGCAGTTTGGAGCCCGGGCGTATCGTTACGGAGTTCGACGTCCCAAGTCCATCCTGGTATGCCGTGGATGGTCAGGTCCCCTACCTTGCCATGGATGCCCAGGGTGTATTGATCCTTGCCAGCCATCTAGGTGTGGACTTTGCCAACCAGGGGCGGCGTGTATTCCGATGGCTTGATGCCACGATCCAGTACATGAGTCCACTTCCGCGAGAAGGCGACACCATCCGGTACGAGATCACCATCGACGCATTCAAAGAAAGCCAGGATGCGCTGATCTTCTTCAGCACCTACGATTGCTATGTCGGTGACAGACAGATACTTCGAATCGACAACTGCTGTACGGGTTTCTTTACGTTTGAGGGCCTCGCAAACGGAAATGGGATCACAGCAGCCCACAGAACAAAGCGGGCGTTGGCCGGCCATACCTTCACGCCGCCGCTCAGATCCAACCGGCGCTCCCTGACACACGACGACCTGATGGCGCTACATCGCGGCGATATTGCTGCGTGTTTCGGCCCGTCCTACAACCAGCACGGATTGAACCCGAGCCTGCGCCTTCCCCCCGCTCCTGTGCAGATGGTGGACCGAGTTGTGGAGATCGATCCGGCAGGAGGCGTCTGCGGCCTGGGCAAGGTCGTGGCGGAGAAAGACCTGAGCCCGCTGGACTGGTACATTCGCAGCCACTTTAAGGACGATCCGGTATTCGCCGGACCATGCATTGTCGAAGGCAGCCTGCAGATACTGCAGACCTACGCGATGTTCTGCGGCCTGCAGACCGGGACGCGCAATGCCCGCTTCCAGCCGATGCCCGGCAGGCAAACAGTGGTACGTTTCCGCGCTCAGGTGCCGGGTGATGCACGCCGCTTCATCTACCACGTGGACATTACAGAGATCGGAATGTCTCCCGCGCCATACCTGGTCGCCGATATCGAATTCACGTGTGAGGGCAGAAATGTCGGCCGTTTCGAGAATATGGCAGTGATGCTGCTTGATTCCGACGATCACATCCACGGCACTCACATTAACGGAGCCCGGAAATGACCCTGCTTGATACTCCCCCCATAAACAGGGCAGCCGTCTACTCAAATGGCCAACTGCAAACAGATACCGAAGCAATCGACTTCTCACCTGCAACTCTCGACGCCGCGTTGCGCGATACCAAAAGGCAGTTCGACATCGTTTATCGCGATGGACGATATGGTGTTCTCAGTTCTGGGACGGCCCTCCATGCCAATCAAGACTATATACATATACCGGAGTTGCCACCGTCGAGACTGGGAAGTCCCGAGTTTTGCTCACGGCATGGTGTGAAGCTTGCTTATGTGGCGGGCGCAATGGCGAACGGGATCGCATCGGAGGAACTCATAATCGCGCTCGGCCGCTCCGGCGTACTGGGTGTATTCGGCACGGCGGGATTATCCCTGGAACGAGTCAGAGCCGCGATACGAGAGGTCCAAGCGGCGCTTCCAAACGGGCCTTACGGCTTCAATCTGATACACAGCCCGAGCCGGCCGGCAATGGAAGAAGCCCTGGTCGATCTGTACCTGGGTTCCGGCGTTCGAACAATTGAAGCGTCGGCGTTTATGGCTCTGCCAAGGTCCGTTGTCCGCTTCCGCGCTGCGGGTCTCTCAACGGATTCGCAGGGCGGGACGGTGATTCGCAACAAGGTGATCGCCAAACTGTCTCACCCACACGTCGCGGAGATATTCTTATCACCGCCGCCTGAGGATGTCCTGCGAGAGATGGTGGAGATAGGCCAAATTACGCAGTCTCAGGCGCGGCTGGCAGTCCATGTCCCAATCGCTGATGCCGTCACAATTGAGGGAGATTCCGGCGGCCACACCGACCAGAGGCCTCTTGGAGCTCTCTTTCCCGTGATCGCAGCGCTGAGAGATCGATTGGCGCGCACCGGCGTGAGCGCGCACCGCGTCCATATCGGCGCAGGAGGATCTTTGGGAGATCCCTCCTCCATCGCGGCAGCATTCGCGATGGGAGCGGACTATGTCGTAACCGGCTCAGTCAATCAGGCCTGTGTCGAAGCGGGGACGTCGGCGCGTGTTAAAGAAATGCTGGCCCGGGCGGACTTCACCGATGCCGCCATGGCGCCGGCCGCAGACATGTTCGAGATGGGCGTGCAAGTGCAGGTGCTTAAACGCGAAACGATGTTTGCCGTGCGCGCCAAGAAACTCTACCGCCTTTATCAGGATTATCGAACTCTGGAAGCTCTTCCTGAGGCGGATCGCCGATGGCTGGAGACGGAGATCTTCCGAATGCCATGCAACCAGCTCTGGGAACAGGTCTGCGATTACCTGCGCCGTGAGGAGCCCGAGACGTTGGAACGGCCTATCGATCCTCAACGCCGTCTGGCATTGATGTTCCGATGGTATCTCGGCCTGTCGTCAAAGTGGGCTATCGACGGCGTTCCGGGGCGGGAGATGGATTACCAGGTATGGTGCGGCCCGGCTATGGGCGCATTCAACCTCTGGAGCAAGGATACGCCGTTTGCAAGCCCGGCCGGCCGCCGCGCCGCGGAAGTCGCTCTCGCATTAATGCAGGGAGCGGCATACCGGCTGCGAATACAGAGTTTGCGCCAGCAGGGCGTTCATTTCGAAATACGTGACCAAACTTCGGCGGTGACCATCGCAAATCCGTCAACGGTGAGTGTCGCGGCATCGACTGAGCAGACGGCGACACTGCGTGAGCCGGAGGCCGCTAAGATTTCGGCAGCCGCCGTGCCGGCCGTTCAAGCAGTGCGTACGCCGGACGAAGAAACCATCGAGACATGGTTGATCCAGCGGCTTGCGGCCAGTCTGGACGAAGACGAAGATGAAATCGATATGGATCTACCGTTCGCGTCGTATGCGATCGATTCGGCTCAGGCTATGGCAATCATTACCGGCCTGGAAAAATGGCTTGGCCGCCGTCTCTCCCCTACCCTAATCTACAACTACGGAACAGTGCGCCTGCTGGCGCAGCGACTTGCGGAACCGGATTGATCATGCACACACAATATTTGCAGGAATTCCTAACCTCAGCAGAGCCTGACCAGACTATGGTCGAGCATTTGGCGCGGTTGATCGAGCTGCGCGGGCAGCAGTACTCAAAGTCGGGCGCATCTGCATCGTGGCGCCCCGGCGAGCCGCTCAAGCTGCTCTTGGGCTGTTATGGTGGAGGCGGAAATGTGGGCGCGGACATTCGTGTCGTCGAGATCATCCGTCAATTGCGGGCGATCTTTGGCGAGAAGAATCTCGATTTCGGCGCGCTTGTAGTGGGATTGCCGTTGACGAGCGAGGGGTTTGCCGGTGTCCGCCAGGAGATCATAGAGACCTACTTCCCGACATTCCTTTACGAGCGCGCAGCCGCTTATCATGGGGTAATCGCCTGTGAAGGAACCCTGTTCAAGTCCAATTTCTCAGACGTATACTCGGCAATGATCACAGCCGGACTGGGGTTGGCGTCGGCAGAGAATAAGCCATCGATCGCTTACGGCGCTGAAGCCGGAAAAATGAGTCCGGCGCTTGTGGACTTTGTAAAATACAGCTGCAAAGACGCTCTGATCCAATGCCGCAATGAGGCATCGACTGCTTTGCTTGAACCGATGGGTTTGCGGGCAGTAACGGGAGCGGATACAGCATGGACGTTCAACCCTGCTCCATCTGAACGTTCTGAAGAAATCCTTCGAGAGCATGGGTGGGACGGCAAAGCGCCTATCCTGTGCATGTGCCCGATAAACGCTTTCTGGTGGCCCATTCGCGCCGACATGAAGATGGCGGCCGAGCTTGAGACACAGGGACTGCACAAGGACCTCCACTACGGATCTGTCTTCTTCCACCATCATTCGGAAGCCGCTGAGCGCAGCTACCGGCAATATCTGAGCGGCTTTGCAGCCGCAATAACAGCGGCATTGGCGGAGCGTCCTGGGACATTTCCGATCATCGTAGGCATGGAGCGCCTGGATCGGCGCGCCTGTGCTGACCTCGCAGCGCTCCTTCCGTCTTCACCGCCCCAGTTCGTAAGCGGCGACTACGACATGTACGAGATCGTCAGCATATTGCGCCAATCGTCATTGCTGGTGAGTTCGCGGTTCCATGCCATCTTGACGACCATGCCCGCGCTGGTGCCGGCGATCGGCATATCTCTTGACGAGCGCATCGGCAACTTGATGGGGCAGCATGGACGGAAAGATCTCGTATTGAACGTCAACGATCCGGGCCTTGAGCACTCGCTTTTGAATGCCATCCGAACTATTGAGGGCGAACGCGAGGAAGTGGTTGATCGAACAGGACGCCTTGTTACCGAAGAAGTCCGCAAGTTGGGCTTAATGGGAATGGAGTTCGTGGAAGAAATCGGCCGCTGCCTGCCGGACTACGAACGCCCGCGCCTGCCGAGAGCCTGGGAGGCGCACCTTCCGTCGCTGCCGGCCAATGTCACCGCTCTGCTGGAGAAATATGCCTGACACACTCTCGAAGCAGTTACCTCGCACGGCGTCAAATCCATGGTTCGTAACACCGCGGAGGCTTGAACGCCCAGGGCTACGTCTGTTCTGCCTTGCGCATGCAGGCGGAGCTCCGACCCTGTTTCACACATGGCCTGCCGGGCTGCCCGAACATGTCGAAGTCGTGGGGATCCAGTTGCCGGGCCATGGAAGCAGATATGCGGAAAAACCGCTGGAGCGGATGGACGACCTGGTGGCAAGTCTCCTGCCGGAGCTAATCGCCACCACGAATGTGCCGTTTGCCTTCTTCGGTCACAGCATGGGAGCCCTCATCGCATGCGAAGCTGCAGGACGACTGGAGCGAGTTGGCAGATATGCAGAGCACATCTTCGTATCGGCATGCCGCCCACCGCATATGCCTGTGACGCCAACGCCGATGCACCGGCTGCCGGAGCATGAGTTCATCGAGCGATTGCGCAGGATCGGAGGCATCCCGGACACGTTACTGGATTTGCCGGAGTTTTTAGATGCGTTCCTGCCGATGCTGCGCGCCGATTTCACGCTGATCGAGACATGGAGAGGATCGCAGACACAACTGCTGACTTGCCCTATGACGGCGTTCGTCGGCACATCCGATCCGCTGGTTACGCCCTGGCAAATGCGCGAATGGCAGCGACATACCGGCGGGCCATTTGTCTTCCAGGATTTTGCCGGCGGGCATTTTTACTTAAAAGAGAATCAGGCCGATTTTTTGGCGCGACTGGCGTGGGAGATTGGGCGAAACTCGATAGGAGAAACACAATGAGCGAACAGGATGATATCACATACAAAGTTGTGGTGAACGATGAGGAGCAATATTCAATCTGGCCGTCAGGCCGGGAGATCCCGTTGGGATGGAGGGCGACAGAATTCGAAGGTAAGAAAGATGCCTGTCTGGCCTATATCGAAGAAGTATGGACGGATATGCGGCCACTCAGTCTTCGCAAGGCCATGGACGCGTCGAAAGCATAGAGTATACGATGCAGCATATCGGCATTATCTGCCCTGCTTTATCGGGTCATTTGAACCCGCTTGTCAGCCTTGGAAAGAAGCTAAAGGAACGTGGACACCTGGTCAGCGTCGTTTCGCTGCCGGATGCGCAGGCGCATGCCGAAGCGGCCGGGCTTGGCTTTGTGCCGACCGGAGCAGATGAGTTTCCTCTTGGTTCGATGACGAAACTGATAAAGACACTGAGCGAATTGCCTCGGGAAAAGGTGCTTGCTTATACGATCGAACTGTTCACGGATCGGGCGCGCGTCATTCTCGGCTCTGCGCGGCAGGCTGTCGCAGAAGCCGGGATCGATTCATTGATCGTGGATCAATCGTCGGCTTCGGGGGGCACGGTTGCGGAGGCCGAGGGGATCCCATATGTGACAGTCTCAATCGGAGGACCGCTCAACGAGGAGCCGGACGTTCCTTCAACGTACACGCCCTGGGGTTACGATCCGACGGACGCCGGGCGAGCGCGAAATGCGCAGGCATACGCCATGCTGGCCGCAGCCTTGCAGCCGGTGATGGATGTGGTGAACGAGCATCGCCGGAAATGGGATCTTCCTCCTGCTGATACATACGCAGATCTCTTCTCGCCTGCTGCTCAAATCATGCAGATACCGTCATTCCTGGACTTTCCACGTAGGGCCGCGCCACCCAACTTTTACTATACCGGCCCATTCATGGACCTTGCTCGAAACGACAGATTGTCTTTTCCTTTCGAAATCCTGAATGGAAATCCGCTTGTGTATGCATCGCTTGGCACATTGCACGGCGGGCTTACAACGGTGTTTGAGGCTATTGCGGAAGCGTGTTACGGCCTTGACGCGCAGCTTGTAATCTCTCTGGGGAATCGCAGCGCAACAGAGCTGCCGGATCTACCGGGATCTCCAATTGTGGTGCCGTTCGCTCCACAGCTTGAGATGCTGCAGCGCGCCTCCCTGCTGATCACCAGCGCCGGAATGAATACGACGCTGGAAGCGCTCAGCTTGGGCGTACCGATGGTAGCCATACCGCTCGACGGGGATCAGCCGGGAGTGGGCGCGCGCATCGCTTACCACGGATACGGTGAGGTTCTAGATCGGAACACACTGACTGTGGATGCTCTGCGTGAGGCCGTTGTCAAAGTCCTGAGTGAAACTCACTATCGCGAGGCAGTGCAGCGTGCACAACGCCGGATTGCCGAGGAAAACGGGCTGGAGCGAGCTGCGGATATTGTGGAGCGTGTGGTGGGAGCAGGGCGCAAGACAGCGGCGATTGCGTAAATAGGTAATGTTCGCCGCCCTGGCGAATGAATTCACGGGCTGGCAAGTTCACAAAGTGTCCCTTCGGACACTCAGAAAATGACCTGGATGCCGCTATGAAGCCCAAAGTTGCAGCGTCAGTGATGAGGGCCAGCGGATTGGGTCAAGGAATAGCAATGCAGCATATCGGACTTATCTGTCCGGCGTCGGCCGGGCACGTCAACCCAATGACGACTCTTGGCACGGCGCTTCGACGCCGCGGTTACCAGGTCAGCCTGATCTCGATCCCGGACAGCCGCGCTGCTGCGGATGCTGCGGGACTAGGGTTCATTCCCCTTGGCGCTGATCAATATCCGGTTGGCAGCATGGCAAGGATCGTGCAAAATCTTGAAGCCATGTCGCGGGAGGATGTGCTTTACTACAGCATCCAATCATTCTGCGACTTTGCGCGCGTCGGCCTTAGCGAAGCACGGGGATTGCTCATTCACGAGGGAGTAGATGCGATTCTCGCAGATCAGGCTTCCGGATCCGGAGGCACCATTGCGGAGGCGCTCGGCATCCCGTATGTAACGGTGGCTAACGGTTCGATCGGCAATCGCGAACCGGACATTCCTCCCGTATACACGCCATGGCCATACGATCCCAGCTCGGAAGGCCGGGAGCGCAACGCTCGCGGATATGGCTTTATGGACGAGTTCATGAAGCCAGTGCTTGATCTCGTGAACACCTTCCGCGTGCATTGGGGTTTGGATGCAGTGTCGTGCGCCGATGATCTCCATTCTCCCCTCGCCCAGATTGCGCAGCAGCCGGCGTGTTTCGATTTTCCCCGCAAACGGCTCCCCGATCACTTCCACTACACGGGACCGTTTCTCGCGGAACGCCGTGGCGACAGAGTTCCGTTTCCTTACGACAAGCTCAATGCGAAGCCACTGATCTACGCATCGCTCGGCACACTTCACAACCGGCATTCGCATCTCTTCGCAACGATCGCCCAGGCCTGCGATGGGTTAGATGCACAATTGGTTGTCTCGCTGGGAAACCGTCACGCGGAGCCAATCGGAGAACTTGCAGGGAAGCCGCTTGTCGTGCCTTATGCGCCGCAACTGGAATTGATGCGGCGCGCGCAAATATTCATTACCAATGGTGGTCTAAACTCAGTTCTCGAAGCGCTTACCGCTGGCGTTTCCATGGTGGCCATTCCCGCAGCAGGAGACCACCCGGGTGTCGGCGCTCGGATCGCCTATACGGGAACAGGAGAAGTTCTGGACCTGGCGGCGGTTGACGCCGCAAAACTACGCGAGGCCGTCATAAAGGTGCTCACAGACGAAAACTATCGGAATGCCGCACGGCGATTGCAGAGAGAAATTACAAAGTTCGACGGCGCAGAACGCGCCGCCGATATCGCCGAGCAGGCACTGCTAAGCCGAAAGCCGGTGTTGCGGCAAACGATTATGGAAGAAATGAGAGTTTAACGGGAAGTTTAGTTGTGGAGATACTGCGAGGAATGCTTACACAAGCAAAAGTAACTCTTTATAGCCAATATACTCGTTTTTCCACTCAGCATAGCATCCAGTCAATCCGCACGCGGGACATCGGCATCCAAGATACAGCCAGCGAACGTCCTCACTATCATCATAGAGCGCTAGACCGACGGTAATCTCGAATGTATCGGCGTTGCAAATACATAGTCGATCAAAGAGTTCGGCCTCGTCAAGATATTCGGCGCCATCCGCCATAACATGTACATTGCCGCAGCCTATACAATGGCGCACTGCCACCCCGGCGTCATCATCTGCCTGCAGCTTGAAGATCCGGCCACTACACGTACAGACGGCATCCGCAAAACACGTTGCCATATAGCCGTTCTTACGGCTGAAGGCAATGAGCGCCTCCTGAATATCGGCCTGGGTTTCGCCGTAGGTATATTTCCCGCGTTTTTTGAGAGGCATAGCTACACGTACAACTTTAAAAGATAATGCTGCCATTCCGAAGATACACGCCTTGTTATTCCTTACTGCCGCCGTGAGTTTGGAATCAAGCTTAATGTTAGGGGCAACATCAATATTACCTTAAAACGGGGAGTTAGTGGGAATGAGTCACACACCGCAGTCTGCTGACAGACGACCGGTGTGTGACTCATTGATGAAAAGTGAAATCAAAGGGGACTGCAATTATCACCTAATAATTGTAAATATTACTGTTAGTCCTTACCTGCAGCCTCGATACATCCCCTAAGCTCCGCAGCCAATCGATCCACATTCGGCTTTGCGATCATAGAAATGTGGTCGCCGGGAATGGTGTGAGCAGAGATCCTCTTTGCGCCGCACCGTGACCACCCCAGGTCTTCGCGCGGGGATGCTTCGCCGTCGGCGGCTCGGAATACGGCGAGGTTGCCTTCGAAGCGCCCCGGATGGAAGTTACGGAGGGCGTTGGTGCTGCTTCGGTAGACTTGAAGCAGGGCTCGCACCAGGCTGAGATCTGTGTTCGGAGGCGCGATACCAGCATCTATAATCGATTGCAGGAACAGATTGTGCTGTTGGTCCTCCGGGGCAGCCTGCAGATCTTCGAGCGTGATCGCCAGGGTTTGGCCTGTAAAGCGCGCGAGGGCGTCGGCGATGTCGGCAAGCCATTCGGCGTCGGAGCGGTCGGCGGGATATTCGGGGGCCACTTCGGGGTGCTCCAGGTCGATGATGGCCACGAGAGCGACTTCCTCGCCCATTCCGGTCAACATAGAGGCCATTTCGTAGACTACCGCCGCGCCGAATGAGTGGCCGCCAAGCAGATATAGTCCCTCTGGATGAACTTCACGGATCGATGCCACATGCAAGGCGGCAAGTTCCTCGATCGTCTCTGGCGACGGTCCACGGCCGTCGAGACCGGGTGTCTGCAGACCGATTACCGGCTGGTCAGCACCCAAGCGCCGCGCCAGTTCGATATAGCTGAAGGGATTGCCGCTTGCGCCGGGCGCAAGGAAGAACGGCGTGCGCGCGCCGCTGCCTGATAGGCGGACGAGGGTCGAGCTCGTTTCATGGATATCGCCGAGTGAACGAGCGATCCCCTCGATTGTCGGCTCCCGCAGTACCGCAGCAAGCGGCAGCGCGCTGTCGAACTCGTCCCGCACTCGGGAGACCATCTCCAATGCCAGCAGCGAATGGCCCCCCAGCTCGAAGAAGTTCTGCCTGATACCGATGGGACTTACAGCCAGCAAGGATTCCCAGATCTGCGCGAGCCTGAGCTCGACGGCATTCCGGGGAACACCAAGATCGTTCGAGACAACCGAAAGGCGCGGACGCATTCTTGGCGCTGTCTCTCGGTCTACATTTGGCACAAGGCCGGCAACCTTGAGATGCGCAATCTTCTCGCTTTCGGCCTGGGCGAACTCCAGCAGGATCTGCGCAAGATGATCAAGGATCAATTCGGCCTGCAATCCATTTAGATAGCGCCCATCGTAAATGAGGTTCAGATGAATGCCATCACCGGGCGTAACAACCAGGGCAAGGGTATATTGCGTCCTCGCTCCTGTGTATCGCAGCGTTGCCGATTGACCTCCCAGCAGTGTGTCTCCTCCTGCAGGATAGTTCTCGAAAACGAGCAGAGTCTCAAAAAGCGCGCTGCTTCCTGATGCCCCCGACCATTGATGAACCTGTCCTGCCGCGCAGTGCTGGTAGGCCGTGATCCCGGCATGGGCGCGCTGGACATCGGACAGGTACGTCCCGATCGATGCGCTGCCGTCGACAGTCAACCGAAGTGGAAGGCTCGTTATGAAGAGGCCGACGGTTTCCTCAATGCCGGCGAGTTCCATGGGGCGTCCTGAGAGAGTTACTCCGAACACCACATCACGGCGATTGCTGTAGCGGCTAAGGAGAAGTCCCCACCCGGCTTGCATCAGCGTGTTGAGACTTACGCGCTGCGTGCGGCAAACTTCTCGCAGAAGAGATGAAGTTTTGGCATCGAGCAGCCGCACACAGTCGCCATACATGCCGTCGACATCAGCAGCCTCGTCATCAACCCCTATCTCGGTAGGCGTGTGCGCATCAGCAAGTGACTGCCGCCAGAAGGCGGCGGCGTCTTCCAGGTCTTGATCTCGCTGCCAGCGAACAAAGTCGCCGTAGATACGGCTGCCGTTGCCACGAGAAGATCCTGTGCCGGAATCTCCGGCAATTGCGGCTTCGTAGCGGCGCTGGACCGATTGGAATAGAAGCGGAACGCTCCAGCCGTCCATCAAGATATGGTGCAGTGTCCATACGATATGCCAGCCTCCGGACGTTTGGATCGCTGTGAGGCGCATCAAGGGAGCCGCTTCCGGTGAGAATGTATCACGCCGATCTTCTGCCAGGAACTCCGTATACTTCTCCTCTAGGTCAGCCGGGTCAATGTCTCGCCAATCCATATAGCGCCAGCGAGCGGGAAGTTTGCGGAATACGATCTGCACCGGCTGATCGAGGCTCTGCCAGGCAAATGACGTTCGCAACGCCGGATGCTCATTGACGACAGCCTGCCAGGCGGTTTCGAGCGCATCTGCATTCATCTCGCCCTTGACGGTGAATGCAAGCTGCTCCATATGGATGCCGTCACGTACGGCGGCAATCGTCTCCATCAAGATTCCACGCTGCTGATGGGAGAGCGGAAGGATATCCTCGATATTCCTTGAATCAACTCCCGGATGGCTGCCCACTTCCAGGAGCGCCTGCCTTAGCTGCTCGTCATTTAGTCCGGCATCGGGAAAGTCGCACGGAACGCAGAATCCGGATGCGGGATCGCCGCAGATCTCTATGATTTCTTGAAGGCGCTCAATATAAGCGTTTGCCAACTTCTCAACCGTTTCGCGTTGATGAACATCGCCGCCATAACGCCAGTCGATGCGCAATCGACCGCTGGTCACGACAGCGTTTACCTCAAGAAGGTGTGTCCGCACATTGACGGCAGCTCGGGTATCGCCAGGGTTGTCGTCGCAGACTTCCAGCAAACCGCTGCCTTGCAGAACCTGGTCGATCTGACCAAGATAGTTGAAGCTGATCTCGGGCGACGGCAACTTACCCAGCTCTACCTGGATTTCCGGCGCGGACAGATAGCGCAATATCCCCCAGCTGCCTCCCTTGTTGGGAACGGAGCGAAGCTGTACTTTGACGCTCGTTAACTGTATATCCGGTGTTCCGGATGCAGGCAGCGCAACCGGGAAGAGCGATGTAAACCAGCCGGTAACACGCACAGGGTTGACGGCTTCTAAAGCATCTCGTCCATGGCGCTCAAGGTCCACGAGCACATCCGGCGAACCAGCCCATCCTCCCACAGCGCGCGCAAGGGCAGCAAGGAGTATCTCTTCAGTTGACGTTCTGAACGCGGCATTCGCCGATGTAAGCAGCGCTTCCGTTTCCTCGGCTCCGAGCGTTACTGATACCGTGGCGGCGCTGCTTTCCATATTGCGACTGCCTTCGAAGTCGCGCGGCAGGGACGCTGCTACCGGTAAATTCCTCCAGTAGCCAATCTCGGTGAGCGCCTCACCCTTGGCAGCTTCCGTGATCTGTTTGATCCAGGCATTGAGAGGCACATCGACCGGCGGCAGCGTAACAGATTTACCATGCAGCGCCGAGGATATGAGCAGTTCGAGGTCGTCGAGCAGGATCCTCCAGGAGAGGCCGTCGACGGCAAGATGGTGGATCGCCAGCAAGAGCCGAGCATTCTCGTTCAAGCCGAGATGTGCATACACAGCCCGAAGGATCGGTCCGTCGGCAAGGTTCAGGCTTGACTGTGCGCGATTGAAGAAGCTCAGCATCTCAGCCGGCCGCTCTGCCTCCGATACTCCGCTCAGATCGGCGATTTCAAATGGGAGATTATCATCGTCGACGATGTTGGCCGTGGGCTGGCTCCCTGAACCAGTTCCTTCGAAGCGTAGCCGCAGCGATCCATGGTGGCGGATCAACTCGCGAAGGGCTGTCTCGATATGCTGAGGCTGCAATTCGGAAGCTACCTTGAGAACGACCGCATTGTTCCAGTAACCCGGCTGCTCCAGAGCGTGGTCGAACAGCCAGCACTGGATGGGGGTGAGCCCCAGAGGCCCCGACTGCGAAACGGCTTCTATCTGTGTTACCGCGGTTAGCTGCGCGACCTGTGCCTGCCGAGCGACAGTCTGCGCTTCCAGCGTCTGCCTTGCCGTTAGCCGTATCCCGGCCGATGCGGCGCGGGCAATCACCTGCATGGCGAGAATTGAATCGCCGCCAAGCTCGAAGAAGTTGTCCGTAACGCCGACGCGCGGCAGTCTGAGAATATCCTGCCAGATCCCTGCCAACGTCTCTTCGACGGCATTTCCGGGCGCGACATATTCGACAGCCTCTGCGGCAGTCTGCACCGGGGCCGGAAGCCCTTTTCGATCGACTTTGCCGTGGGGCGTCATAGGAAGGCGTTCCATCGGCATATAGACGGTCGGAGTCATATATGGAGGGAGAGCGGCAAGCATATGACGCTTGATGTCTGCCAGGTCGATCGAGTGACCGTCAAGGGCCTCGTAGTAAGCCACCAGCGCCTTAGCGCCGGCTCCCGTTTCCCGCACCACGACTGCTCCATGCGCGACGGAGTGAAAGGAGGTCAGAGCAGCTTCCACTTCGTTCAGCTCGATGCGGAAGCCGCGCAGTTTTATCTGCCGGTCGACACGCCCAATAAATTCGATTGTGCCGTCCGCGCGTCGCCGCACGCGATCGCCGGTCAGATACATTCGGTCACCCGGCATGCCGCTGTAAGGATCGGGCACGAACTGCCGGGCCGTCAATCCTGGACGCCCCAGATAACCGCGCCCTACCCCATCAGCCGCTATATAGAGATCGCCCACGATGCCGTCGGGCAGAAGACGCATGCGGTCGTCAAGGATGTAGGCTGCCGTGTTGGGGCTGGTGATACCGATCGGAACCGAAGGAAGATCTTCAGGAACGCTTAATACCTCATGGGTAATGGTGTAGACCGTACACTCCGTAGGGCCGTAAATGTTGAGGATGATGCCGTCCACATAAGGCACAGCCTTCCGCATATGCGGCACAGAGGCGACATCGCCGCCTGTCTGAAGCCAGCGCAGGCGACGCAAGCTCTCCGGCGCATTGTCGACCATCTGATCGAACATGACGGGCGTGAGAACGACGACATCCAGTTCGTGTTCGTTGATTAAACGGCCCAACTCCTGCGGGGAGAGGATCGTCTGCGGACCGCAGACAAGAGCAGCTCCTTTCAGGAGAGCGCACCATATCTCAAACGCGGAGATATCGAACGTGACCGCCGCATTCTGCAAGAACCGATGACTGCCTTCCGGAGGCGTAATGGCCTGAATATAGGAGGACAGGTTGTGATGCGAAATGCATGCGCCCTTGGGCTTGCCGGTTGAGCCGGACGTATACAGCACGTATGCGAGATTCTGCGGCGACGAGATCGTGGCGAGGTTACTGTCTTCATACCCCACCAGCAACTCTTGCGTAAGTGGCACAAACGTCACAGATTCAAATTCGATTCGACTACCCGGCCCGACGATCACGACGCGAGCATCGGCATCGCGAATCATTTCGGCAACGCGGGCATCCGGGTCGGAAGTCGAAAGCGGCAGATAGGTCCCTCCGGCCTTGAGGATCGCCAGCATGCCGATGACATTTTCAAGCCTGCCTTTCAGCCGCAGGCCAACCACGGATTCCCGAGAGACGCCGACCTCACGCAGGTGACGCGCCAGCCGATTGGCGATTCGGTTTAACTCCGCATATGTGATGTGCGAGTCGAACTCCCATACATCGGTGGCTCCGGGCAGCTCCGCGCGAATGAGGGCAAGACTCGAAGGGTATTGCTCAGCCACCTTCTGGAACAGCGCATGGGCGCAAATACCGTATTCGATTTCCTGGATCGGCCCTTTGCTGGCTGCGACTAACTCGGCTCGATCGCGATCGCTCAGCAGGTCAAGATCATGTGGCGCCATCTCAGGCGAGCGGACAATTCCTTCGAGAATCCTTGTATATTGCTCCAGCATCGCCGAGACCTGCGGCTCGTCGAAGAGGTCGGTGGCATACTCCATCGTCGCCTGCAAGCCGTCCTCGACTTCATCGAGAGACAGATACAGGTCGAGCTTTGCCGTGTTGCTCTCGAAATGGATGGGGGCGAGGGTCAAACCAGGCAGCGTAAGATCTCCCGCAGGCTGGTTGTGCAGGGCAAACGACACCTGAACGAGCGGCGTCCTGGCAGGTTCGCGCACCACGTTCAGGGCCTCAAGCACCATCTCGAATGGCAATCCCTGCTGATCGAGCGCTGAAGTCACAAATTGAGCCACACGGCGAACCACGGTGCGACAATCCTGCGCTCCGGTCAAATCACAGCGCAGCACAAGGGTATTTACAAAGAGGCCAATCAGCTTCTGCTGGTCGCTGCCGTCGCGATTAGCTACGGGAGAGCCCACGATCACGTCGAGCGCGCCTGTCCAGCGAGAGAGAAGGATGCCGTAGGCGGCGAGGCAGACGGAATAGAGCGTTGCGTTTTCGGCATGTCCAAGCCGGCGTAGCGACGCGACCAGCTCTGCGGGGATTCGCCGAGTCACGAGCGCGCCGCGATAACTCATCTCCGCAGGCCGTACGCGGTCGCCGGGGATTGTCAATACATGCGGAGCGCCGGAAAGCGCCTCGCGCCAGTGGTCCTGCGCGCGCTTCAGACGGTCACCTTGATAGTGTTCACGCTGCCAGGCAGCATAATCGGCATATTGGATCAAGAGAGGCTTGGCAAATGCCGGTTTGCCGTCACGCAATGCCTGATAAGCATCGGTCAGCTCACGGGTCAGGATAGCGACCGACCAGCCATCTGAGACGATGTGATGCATCGCGATGCCGAGCAAATGCTCTTCATTGGCGAGCTTGATCAGAAGGATTCGTGTCAGCGGTCCGACAGCCAGATCGAATGGCCCCATCGCAGACTCTTCGAGGAAAGCCTGACCTGCGCTCTCGCGATCCGCCTTCGGTAGATGAGTCAGATCCTTGACAGTCAGGACCGATTCCGGCTGGATGTCCGCTTCGACATTGGCAACACCATTCTCGACTCGGACCGTGGTCCGCAGGACTTCGTGGCGCGACACGACAGCGACGACACTTTCTCGAAATGCGACCTCGTCGAATCGGCCAGTCATGCGGAGAGCGCCGCTGATATTGTATGCCGGGCCGAGTTGACCGACCTCATCCAGGAACCACAGGCGCTGCTGAGCGAATGACAGGGGGGCAGGAATGCCTTCCGGCCGCTTTGGAATGCTGCCGCCCTCTTCCGCGCGCGCAGAGATCCGGCGCAGGAATGCCACGAGATCGTCCCGGTGCGCGGCGACGGACTCGCGCATACCGGCATCCATCGCTCCTGCCGGCGCCTGAAACCTGAGCTTCTCTCCTTCGAGCCACAGGCGAATATTGCGATTGCGGGCCTCATTCAGTAGATCGGTAACACTCACAGTTCGCCGTCCTCCATCAAATCCATGCTTGCCGCCACCTGGGACGCCGTGGCCCACCGGATAGCTTCGATATGTTCTGCTAATTTTGCAACCGTGGGTGATTCCAGGACACCTTTGAGGGTCACCGGAAGCCCAATGCGATCGCGAAGTTTTGCCGCAGCCTGCGTCGCCAGCAGCGAATGCGCGCCAAGCTCAAAGACGTCATCCAGAACGCCGACCCGATCGATGCCGAGCAGATCTTCCCAGACACCGGCAATCGCCCGTTCCGTCTCCGTTCTCGGCTCGGCATAAGCCTGCCGGAGCGATGGTCTTGGTGAAGCTCCCGATGATGCGGCTTGTGCTGGCTTATCTGTTATCGCCTCGCTGCTGTTCTCACCCAATCGTGTCCAGCGCTGCAGGCGCGCATCGAAGTCGCCGGCGCTCACGAGGATGTGGCCACGATATCCTGAGGCAAGTATCTGTGCGAATGCTTTTTGGCCCAATTCAGGCGAGATCGTGTTTGGCTGTACGCTGTCCGTGGCCGGAAAACTCCACCCATCCCAGGCGATACTGACCCAACGCGTATCGCCTGATGTGTTTTGTACAGCCGCAAAGGAATCCAGGTACTGATTGGCGCTGCTGTAGGCCGCAAAGCCAAGTCCTCCGAGAACGCCGGACAGCGATGAGCACAGGGCACAGAAATCCAGGGGAACATCTCGCACAGCATCGGCAAGAGCCTGAACGCCGGCGACTTTCGGCCGCAGGATCGCGGCTGAGTCGATGTCGGTGAGGTCAACGAGAGCTTTGCACGCATCGCCGCCCGAGATTCCGACGGCGTGGATCACTCCATGCAGTGCTCCGTATTTCTCAACAATGCTGAGAACCAGTGAGCGCATGGCAGCAGGATCCGCTGCATCGACGATCTCGACGACAACTTGAGCGCCCGCACCTCGCAGCTTGCGGATCTCAGCCAAACGCCATCGATCATATTCACCCGCGCCGGTCTCATCCGGCAATGCGCGCCGAGTTGTCATAACGACAGTCGGCTGCGATTCAGCGGCGAATCCATTGGCGAGCGCAAATCCGACCGGGCCAAGGCCACCTGTGATGAGATATACGCCGTTGCTGCGGAGAGGCGCGGGATTCGCAGGAATGGAAAGCGAATTATACTCAGGAGACCAGATTCGTCCATTGCGAATGGCAAGCATTGGACCGGCAGCCGGTGTGACTGCACACTCAAGGAGTTGATTCGCCATTCTATCGATATTCGAATGGCGGTCGCTCCGGGAGATATCGATCAATTTATAACGAGATCCGCCCTGCTCCTGAGCCCAAACCATGAGCGGACCGTACGCCGTCGCCGCGGTAATATCGATCTCTTCGGAGCCGGTGACATCGAACGCATCGCCGGTTACGACAGCCACGGACGGTGTGAGGCCAAGGATCGCAAGCGCCTGAACCAGCGCCATTGTGCGGATGAACGGCTGAGGGGATTCATCACCACTCGCAGAAGATTCGTTCAGAAGAAGAAGGATTGCATCAGGGAGTCTTCCGTCCTTCTTAAGGGCGTTCAACAGATCTACGTAGTGATCCAGAACGGCAAAGTCCAGCTCGAATATATCGCGCTCGGGCCTGCCGAATTGCTTTGCCGAAACCACACGGGTCGCGAAAGATTCATGAACAGCAATTCGATTTGCAATGGAGTCTGCGAGGTTGCCATCCCCGATTACCAGCCAGTGTCCTTCACGCGACAGAGAAGCAGACGTTATATCCGGCAAGCGAGACCACGTTGTGTAGCGAATATCCGTGCCTGATTTGGGAGTGCGCTGCGGCAACAGTGGTGCGCTATCACCGACCCACGCAGCGGGTTCGATCCAGAAACGCCGGCGCTCGAAAGCGTATGCCGGCAATGAAACCCGGCGTCTGCGACTGGGAGCATGCAAAGCGGCCCAATCTACTTCAACGCCAGATTCCCATAGTTTGGCCAGCGCCTGCATCAGGTCGTGCTGAGTTGAGGCTGCAGCGTGAGGTGTGGGAAGGCTGGCAACGGCCTTAACATTTCGGCCACGCGCCTGTCCCCGGACCAGCGAGCATAGGGAGCGAGCCGGGCCGACTTCAAGGAATACCGGAGCTTCTGCAGTGAGCATTCGCTCAATCCCGGCGGCGAACTGTACAGGCTCACGGATCTGCCGCAGCCAGTAGCCAGGATCGGTTGCCATCTCCGCTGTGATCCAGTCGCCGGTGACATTTGAAACAAATGGAATAGCCGGCGGTGATAGCGTCACCTCTGAAAGTGCGATGCGATACTCCTCAAGCATCGGCTCCACGAGAACAGAATGAAACGCGTGTGACGTTATCAGCGGCTGCGTCACGATATCACGTTCAGCAAGAACGGCACAAACGGCGTCGATCTCACTCTGTGGTCCGGACAGCGTGCAGAGATCAGGGCCGTTTACGGCAGCAAGCGAAATGCTTCCGGTGATGAGAGGTCTCAGTAGATCCGTGGAACACCGAACGCTGACCATGGCTCCTTCGGCAAGCCCTTGCATGAGTCGGCCACGAGTCGACACCAGAGTCAGAGCATCTTCGAGCGACAGCACACCGGCAAGGCAAGCCGCCACGTATTCGCCAAGGCTATGGCCGATCAAGCCGATAGGAGCTATCCCCCACTTCATCCAGAGCTGCGCCAGCGCATATTCCATCACGAAGAGCGCAGGCTGGGCAAACTCTGTGCGGCGCAAGGTCTCGTCATCAGACTTCTCGGTGAAGATCAGCCGATGAACGGTGGCGGACAACTCGTGGTCGAGCAGATCGAGGCAGCGGTCGGCGTGGCTGCGGAACACCGGCTCCAATTCATAAAGCTCCACTCCCATGCCGGGCCTCTGCGAACCCTGTCCGGAAAACATAAAGTAAACAGGAGCGTTGGCTGCTACCGGTGTTACATCCTGCGGCAGCCCAAATGCGTCTTCAGCCTGTTCTTGGGATTGGGTAACAACGACGCGCCGATATGGGAAGGCGCGGCGACCGGTTTGAAGCGTGAATGCGACATCCGCGAGATCGTTATAGGATGATTCCAACGCCACGGCGAGACGCTGAGCCTGCCTCTCCAGGGCCTCAGGCGTGCGGGCAGAGAGAGGCAGAATCTGCCACTCGCGCGACGGTTCACTCGCTGAAACATCCACTAACTGTTCGAGCACGGCGTGCACGTTTGTGCCGCCGATACCGAAAGAACTCACACCGGCGCGACGTGGCCCATCACTCGGCAGCCATTCCTGAAGCGATGAGTTTACAACGAACGAGCTTCGGTCGAATCCCAGCTGCGGATCTGGCTGCGGACAGTGAAGGCTCGCCGGAATGAGACCGGTACGGACCGCCAGCGCTGCCTTGATCAGACCTGCAACCCCAGCCGCAGCATCCATATGCCCGACGTTCGTCTTGACGGAGCCGAGAGCGCATAAGCCTGGCTGGGCGAAATCGTTTCCGAATGCTTCCTTGAGGGCCGTCACTTCGACGAGATCGCCAAGGCGTGTCCCCGTACCGTGCGCCTCAACATATCCAATAGTTTCGGGAGCCACTCCGGCTGCCCGATGAGCCTCTTGGATCACTTCGCGCTGTCCTTCGACACTCGGCGCCGTGAAGCCGACTTTGCGGTTGCCGTCATTGTTCATCGCGCTGCCGCGAATGACGGCATAAACTTGGTCGCCGTCGGTGATCGCGTCGTCGAGACGCTTCAGAACAACTACACCAACGCCTTCGCCGCGCATAGTCCCAAGCGAACCATCGCTGAAGGCGCGACAGTGGCCGTCGGGAGATGCGATGCCGCCTTCCTGATAAAGGTATCCATGCCGGTCGGTCATCGAAATGGATACACCGCCGGCAAGCGCCGTATCACACGAGCCGGATCGCAGGGCATCGCAGGCAAGGTGTACGGCGGCGAGCGATGTGGAGCAGGCAGTCTGGACAGACAGGCTGGGTCCCGTTAGGCCCAGTTTGTATGAGGCGCGGGTGGCAAGATAGTCTTTGTCGTTGCCGATCATCGCCTGCTGCGCGCCAAGCGCCTCGACACGATCAGGCGCCGCCATGACATTCAGGAGGCCATACTGGCTCGGTCCCGCTCCGGCGTAAATGCCTGTGAGCCCGGAGAGGCGTTCGGGCACATAACCGCTGTCCTCCAGGGCTTCCCAGCAACACTCCAGAAAGAAGCGGCCCTGTGGATCGAGGATCTCAGCCTCTGCGGGACTGTACCCGAAGAAGTCGGCGTCGAAGAGGTCGATATCGTCCACGACCGATGCAGCCGGCACAAAGTTGGGATTGCGCCGGAGAACTGGATCAACACCTGCTTCATCGAGAACATCGTCATCGAAGAAAGTTACACTCTCCATGCCGTCGCAGAGGTTACGCCAGAAATCGTTAACGGTGCGAGCTTTCGGGAAGCGACCGGCCATGCCGATAATCGCAATGCCGGATTCCTGCGACCGCAGTTTCTGCGCAACCGGGGTTGGGCTTACACTGGGCTCTGAACGCTCCAAGCGACCGGCAATGGCGGCGATAGTGGGATATTGCAGCAGATCTGCAAGTGAGATTTCCGGATAAGTTTCCTTGATGCGTTCGTGTACGCGCACCAGCAACAGCGAGTGGCCGCCGAGGTCGAAAAAGTTATCGTTGACGCCTGCACGGGCAATACCAAGAATGTCCTGCCAGATTTCGGCGAGCAGCTTCTCGACGGGCGTTCTCGGCGGATCGTAATTCGCGCCTTCCTCCCGAACGCTCTCCGGAGAGGGCAGCGCCTTGCGATCGAGCTTGCCGTTGGGAGAGAGAGGCAAGGCTTCCAGGAACACGAACGCCGAAGGGGCCATATACTCTGGAAGCGTCTCTTTGATTGCAGCCTTCAAGACGGATGCCGCCGGTGAATGTCCGGGCTGCGGAACGACATAGGCCGCAAGCCGCTTTTCACCAAGGGCATCCTCCCAAACCGTCACCACACATTCGCGGATGGACGGATGCCGTCCCAGCGCCGCCTCAATCTCGGGTATCTCGATGCGGAAGCCGCGGATCTTAACCTGATGGTCGTTACGTCCCAGGAACTCGATATTGCCGTCGGCAAGACGGCGAACCAGATCTCCGCTGCGGTAGAGTCGTTCGCCGGGAGTCTTTGCATGAGGGTTGGGAATGTAGCGGTCTGCGGTCAGGCCCGGGCGACTCAAATATCCACGCCCCAACCCGATGCCACCAATAAACAACTCGCCTGCGACACCGACAGCAACGGGTTCCATTCGAGCGTCTAGGACGTGGATCTGTGTGTTGGCGATGGGCAGGCCGATCGGCACAGTGGGGCCGTCGTACTCTCGCTCGCAATCCCAGAAGGTAACATCGACGGCGGCTTCGGTCGGTCCATAGAGGTTGTGCAGTTCGCAGCTAAGGCGGCTGAAGAAAAGGTCCCGCTGCGGCGTGGTCAGCGCCTCACCGCTGCAGAAAACGCGCATGAGACTGCTACAACGTTCGACGCCGGCCGACTGAAGGAAGATTTGCAGCATGGACGGAACGAAGTGCAGAGTAGTCACATTCTCCCGCACGATCAATTCCGAAAGGTATCCCGGATCGCGATGGCCGCCGGGGCGGGCCAGCACAAGGCGCGCGCCGTACAGAAGAGGCCAGAAAAACTCCCAGACGGAGACATCGAAGCTGCTGGGCGTCTTCTGCAGTACGACATCAGCAGGCGTCAGCCGATAAGCGTCCTGCATCCAGGCGATCCGGTTGACGATCGCCTCATGGGTGTTCATGGCCCCTTTAGGACGTCCCGTGGATCCCGACGTATAGATCGTATAGGCCAGGTTCGCGCCGGTCGTCAGGGGGGAAGGATTATCGGACAATGGGCCGGCCCACGCATCCATATCCAGCAGTATCCGCTCTACGCCTGTATCCGCAGGCAGGAGATCCAGTAAATGCTGCTGTGCAAGCAAAACATGAGCGCCGGAATCCTCCAGCATGAAGGCGATGCGATCAAGTGGGTATTCGGCGTCGAGTGGAACATAAGCCGCTCCGGCCTTGAGGATCGCCATCAACCCTATGACCAACTCAAGAGATCGCTCGGCGCAGATGGCGACCAGGTTGTCCGGGCCGACCCCCTGATCTCTCAGGCGATGAGCAAGGACATTGGAACGCGCATTCAGCTCGCCATATGTAAGGCTATCTCCTTCAAAGATAAGCGCCACCGCATCGGGAGTTTCCGCAGCCTGCCGTTCGAACAACTGATGGAGGCACGCCGGGGTTCCGTAGGTTTTATCAGTGTCGTTCCAGTCGATTAAGAGCTCGTGCCGTTCAGACTGGGAGAGCAGATCCAGCGCATTGATGCTAGTATCCGGCTGTGCGGCAACGGAGCGAAGCAAGTTCTCGAAGTGAACTGCCATCCTCTCGATCGTAGCGCGTTCAAACAGATCGACACAGTATTCGATGCTTCCTGTTAGACCGCGATCGCCGTGTGTTATCGCCAGGGTGAGGTCGAACTTCGCGGCAGCGTTCTCAGGCTCGATCGCGGAGATGGTCAGCCCTGGGAGTTTGAATGTCGAACGCTGTTCCTCCATAAAGGAGAACATAACCTGGAACAGTGGATTACGGGCGGTATCACGAGCAGGCTGCAGTTCCTCAACAAGGCGCTCGAACGGCATATCCTGCATTTGGTACGCCATGGAGCACACGGCATTCGTTCGCATCACCGCTTCGCGGAACGTGGGCGCGCCACTCAAGTCCGTCCGCATGACTAACGTATTGGCAAAGAAGCCGATTAGGCCTTCAACGTCTGCCTGAGGTCGGTTGGCGATCGGCGTGCCGACGGCGATGTCGTTCTGTCCGCTCCAGCGCATCAGCAGGGTCTGGAATGCCGTAAGCAATATCGTATAGAGCGTAACGCCATCCTCTTGACGCAAGGTATTGAGAGATCGTGTAAGGTCCGGCGGCAGCGTGAATTCAAATGATGCCCCGCGATGTGTGTGCACCGCTGGACGCGGATGGTCGAGCGGAAGGCTGCTGTCCGGAATGTTTTCAAGCTGGCGCTTCCAGTACGTGAGATGCCCGGAGAGACCGTCGCCGCTCATCCAGTCGCGCTGCCACATTGCGTAGTCGGCATACTGCAAAGGCAAGGGCGCAAGCGGCGATAACCGTTCCGTACTGAACGCTGTGTATAAGGCGCGCAATTCGCGGACAAAGATATCGACCGACCAGCCATCAGCCGCGATGTGGTGCACATTGACGCTGAGAAGGTTATCATCCGGTCCGAGACGGTACAGCGAAGCTCGGATGATTGGCCCGTTCAGAAGGTCGAAACCGGCCGCAGCATCCTCATCGCACATCTTTATTGCGATGCCATAAGCTTCATCCTCGGATTGTAAATCGATCGTCTTGAGATCGAACGCGGCAGATGGATGAACAATCTGAGTTGGAGCGGAGTTCGTTCCAAGAGCGTATGTCGTTCGCAGGACTTCATGTCGGCTAACGATCTCTTCGAATGCTCGACGCAGCGGTTCCAAGTCCAGCCGCCCGTTCAGCCTGAAAGCTGCAGGCAAGTTGTAGTGGTTGTTGCCCGGCTCAAGCCGATCCAGGAACCAGAGGCGCTGCTGCGAAAACGAGAGCGGAATATTCGCAGGCCTGGGCGAGTGAGCCTTGAGCGGCGGAACGGAGCGCCTGTTTGACGATCTCTGCACGCCGTCGATGCGAGAGGCGAACGCCGCAAGCGTTGGATCTTCGAAAAGGGTATGAAGGTCGATCTCCACGCCGAACTCTTGGCGCACTCGCCAGACCGTTCGGAAGGCAAGCAGCGAATGCCCGCCTAATGTGAAGAAGTTGTCCTGCTCCCCAACGCTCTCGACCTGAAGCATTTCCACCCAAATACGTCCCAGCCGAGAGACTGTCTCAGGAGATGCCGCAGTCGGATGGTCGCTCCCAACCTTCAGATCCGTAGACTGCCCGGCAGCCGTCCCGTTGACGGCGGTCGAACCGGCGTGGACGCGCTGTCGCATTGGCGCGATATGGACAACTTGCGATAAAGGCGCATCGGGTTCTGACAACAGAGCTCTTACCGCCTCAAGCCACTGCTCTTGAATACGAACGACCGTTTCATGCTCGAAAAGCGCAGTGCTGTAGTCGAACGCGCACTCAAGCGTTCCATTCCGATCGGTCACAGTCAAACTCAGGTCGAAGTGGGATATACCGAGGTCTTGTTCGACAACCTCGATCGCCAGTTCTCCGGCCGAGATTGAGGTCTGTGGCATTTGCAGATAGGAAAATACAATCTGATAGAGAGGATTGCAGCCCGGTATACGCTCCGGTTGAAGGGCTTCCACGATCCTATCGAACGGCATGCTCTGATGGATAAAAGCATCCTGAGCCGTTCGCCGTGTCCGGTTAAGCAGGGTCCGGAAAGAAGGATCACCGGATGCGTCTCCGCGAAACACCATTGTGTTGACGAAGAAACCAATCAGCAAATGCATCTCGGTCTGCTGACGGTTTGCGAGGGGCGATCCGACTGCAATATCCGTCTGGCCGGTTAGTCGAGCAAGCAATGCCATAAATGCCGAAAGAAGCGCCATGAACGGTGTTGCCCGCTCCTCTGCGCACAGTTTAGCGAGGGAGCTTTGTGAGACAGGCGGGACGACGCACGTAACACGTCCGCCACGGTAATCTGGGCGGCCAGGACGAGCGTGATCCGCAGGCAAATCGAGGTGCCGCAAACCGTTCAGATTTCCGGTCCAGTATTCGAGTTCTCTGCTTCCCTCTTCCGAATGCAGCCATTCTTCCTGCCAGCAGGCATAATCGGCATATTGTATTTCAAGCTCCGGCAACGGGCTCGTCTTTCCGGAAAGCTGTGCCTGATAGCGCGCCGTAAGCTCATGGAGCAGGATGTCGATAGACCAGCCGTCTGATACGATATGGTGAAGGTTGATCAGCAGGAACGCATTGTCAGAATCGATGGGCCACACGTCCGCGCGTAGCAGCGGGGCCTCAGTAAGGTCGAACGGTTTTGAGGCTTCCTGCCGGGCTGCAAGCAGAATGCCGGCCTCAATACCAGAGGCCTCACCTTGCCAGAGGGCATGATTAACCAACCTTACACTCGCCGATTCCTCAATAGCCTGAACGGGACCTTCGGCTGTATCCGGAAATGAAGTTCGCAGGATCTCATGACGGGTGATGATATCGTTCAACGCGCCTTCGATGGCTGCTATATCTATCGGCCCACGCAGCCGCAGCAGAAGCGGCACGTTGTAACGTGGCGACGGCCCCTCAAGTTTGTCCAGCAGCCAGAGCTGGCGCTGCGACGAAGAGACGGGATATACGTAAATCTCATCCTGTTGTGTCATGGTCGAACTTTCACTCATGAGCGGCCTCGCCACGAGTTAATGCTTCGCGAGAGACGCGGCGGCCTTCGCGAGAAACGGCGCGGATGCGGGAAGGGGCAGTCGCAGGCTCCCCTCCCCATTCCCTCCCCGGAGGAGAGGGGTAAGAGGGAACAGCTTCGGCACCGGCGCTATCTGCTTCCCTGTGGGTGTAGGGCTCTGCGTCTGCGTGATTGGAAGGCTGGTTAGGAGAGCTGATTTTATCAATCTCTCCGGACAGACCTGAGACGGTTGGGTGATCGAGGGCGGTCCGAAGCGCAATGGCAGTGCCGAATTCTTCGTTAACTCGCGCCACCATCTTCATGCAAAGCAGCGAGTGACCGCCAAGCGCGAAGAAGTCGTCGGCGATACCGAATTTGGAGACCTGCAAGATGTCGCTCCAGATTGCGTAGAGACGGAACTCTGTCGGTGTCTGCGGAAGCGCTCGTTCACGGTTTACGGAGCGATTTCGCTCCGGCGCAGGAAGCGCTTTCCGATCGACTTTGCCGTTGGGCGTCAATGGAAGCTTGTCCAGAACGACACATGCGCTCGGCATCATATAAGGCGGCAGCATTCCGCGAACAGCGTCCATGACTTCAACTGGTTCGGGCTTACGCGTTCCCGGCGCTACAACATATGCCACGAGACGTTTGTCGCCGGGAGTGTCCTCGCGAACAATGGCGATAGCCTGCTCGATGTCGTCCAGACTTACCAGGGCAGTTTCGATCTCGCCGGGTTCGATACGGAAACCGCGAAGCTTGATCTGAGTGTCGATGCGGCCGAGGAATTCGATGTTGCCGTCAGCACTGACACGCGCTTTGTCACCAGTGCGGTAGAGACGCGCTCCCGGCCTCCCGGAAAACGCATCCGGCACAAAGGCTGCCGCCGTCAATGCGGGCTGTCGCAGATAGCAGCGCGTGACGCCTTCTCCGCCAAGGTACAGTTCTCCCGCAACGCCGATGGGAGCAAGGCGGCCATATGGATCGAGGATATAAACCTCACCGTTATCGATCGGCTTGCCGATGGGAAGCGGGCCGTCTATGGGTTTGCGAGGGTCGATAAAGAATGTCGTCGTAAAAGTCGTGCCTTCAGTCGGACCGTATGCATTTGCCAGAACGCCGCCCCAATGCGCGGCCCGCATCTCCTCGACGCGACGTGGCGATGTGGCCTCGCCGCCGAACATGACATGAGGGATGCCCTGAATGCCTGGGAGGGCCTGCTCAACCATTAACTGGAAGAGACCGGTCGTGAGCCAGAGATAGTTGACGTCATGCCGCGCAACGAGACGAGTGATCTTGTCCGGTGAGAGCAGCCCCGGCGGGGCAACCACCAGACGGCCGCCGGTCAACAAAGGCCACCATATCTCAAGTGTCGAGGCATCGAACTGCAGCGACGAATGATGGAAGAACGTATCGGCATCGGGATATCGCTTGTGCAAACCCAATATCAGATTGGCGATATTGCGGTGCGAAACCCCCACCCCCTTGGGATGCCGGGTCGTCCCTGACGTAAACAGGACGCAAGCCATGTTTTCAGGATTGATCTCCGGAAGATCGAGCGCATCAAGGCCGTCGACGTCGATATCGTCCTCAATGCAGATAACGTGATTGACATCATCACCGAATACCGTAAGGCCATCTCTCTGAGTGAGGACGATATCGACGCCCGCGTCCCGCAGCATACGCAGCCGCCGGTCATGAGGTTCATCAAGCGACAACGGAACGTATGCGCCGCCGGCTTTCAGGATGCCGATCAAACCGACAATTCGATCCAGAGACCTGTCCACACTGAGGCCGACCGCCGTTTCCAGGCCTACTCCGACCGATCTAAGCCGGCGGGCGAGCTTTTCTCCCCGATCGTTTAGCTCAGCGTACGTAAGCCGTTGGTCATCGGGGCCGTCCCCATCGCTCGCTGCAACCACGGCAATGCGGTTCGGCCAATTCGTTGCATATCGCTCAACGAGAGTGTGCAGACAGGTATCGATAGGAAGATCGACGGCGGAATCGTTCACGAGACCGATCAGCGCCTGCTCGTCCTGAGCCTCCAGGATGCGTCCCAATCTCAAAGTCGCAGGTCCGCTCGATGTCAATTCTTGCAGCGTAAATGCAAAGTGGGCAGCAAGTCTTTCCATTGCTTTCGCTGAGAAGATGTCGCGGTTGTAGTCGAAATCGAGAGTAAGATGATCTCCCGTATCGGTGACATTCAGGCTTAATTCGTACTTGGCGGCATGGATCGGCGCAGGCAGAAGAGTTGCCTTCAGCGTGCCCAATTCGAACTGTTCGGGCGCGCGGTCCATATTGAATGTGGCGGCGATTAACGGAGACGCCCCCTCGCTCCAGGACATGTTCAGCGCCCGCAGCATATCCGCAAACGGGAAATCCTTATAGTCGTCGATGTCCAGGACCAATCCGCGGATGTATCGAACGAACTCATCAAAGGACTGTCGCTCGGTAACCTGCAGGCGAAGCGGGAGGATGTTGACGCAATAGCCGACCACGCTTTCCTCGGCGGGAAGCTCGCGGCCATGGGTGGGATAGCCGATTATCAGGTCTTCCTGCCCGGTAATCCGATGCAGCCAGAGAGCGTACGCCGCAAGAAGAGTCATAAACAGCGTCGCGCCCTGCTTCGCGCTGTATTGCGCGGCTCGTGTCCGCACATCCTTCGCAACCCGAGCAGTGTGGCGGGAGCCGCTCCAGCCAAGCGGATGCGGACGCTGCAGATCGCCCGGCAGCTCAAGCACAGGGAGCGGAGCACTGAGCATCTTACTCCAGAAGTCTCTGCCTGCAGACATTCCCGGCGATCTCAGCAGCGTCCCCTGTCTCATAATATGCTGCCTGAATTGTGCCGGAATTCCTCCGGGCGCTGCGCCTGCTGCGGTATGGACGGCGTAAAGCTGGGCCAGCTCTGAGGCCGCAACGGACATCGACCAGCCGTCGACCACGATGTGGTGGATTGCCAGGACAAACCGATGCCTCACTGAACTCAGTCGCAATACGCCTGCTCGGATGAGCGGTCCTGCCACCAAGTCGATCGGCTCGGAGAGAACCGTTTCCAACCATTGAACAGGATCGATCTCAGCTTGTTGTGAAGATCCGGCAGTATCAGTGAAGACAATCGGAACGGCGAGTTTCGCATGGATGACCTGCGCCTCGCCGGCCGCATCGATTGTGGTGCGCAGCGCTTCATGGCGTGAAACAAGATCGTTCAGGGCGCGATGCAGCGCCGGTATATCGAGCGATCCTTCAATTTCAAGGACAATAGGCTCAATGTATGCGACCGATGCTTCCGGCTGCACCTGGCTGAGAAACCAGAGCTGCTTCTGCGCCGCCGACATAGGAGTGTGAACCGGAGCATTATGGCTCGCAAAATGGATGATTGGCGCAAGGCTCTGAGCTGTGGACGCAATCGATCCAGGGAGATCATTCGGTGAAGGCGGGAGGAAACCTCCATCTCTAAGCGCATGCACACTAGCCTTGACAGCATCCACGACGAACGCAATATCGTCTTCGGTGTGCGCCGCAGAAAGGAAGCAGTTGCGCCCCTCCCAGATGAACACGCCTCTGTCCAATAGATGGAAAAAGAAGAGATCGAGGTTTTTCGTGAATTGGAAACGAAACAGGGAGCCGAAATGAACGATCCTGATCGGGACGCTTTCGGCCTCAAACCAGTGGTTGAGGGTTTCGGCCAGTCTTGCGGTGCGTTCCGCCAGCGTTCGCTGAAGCTCAGATCCCTGCCGCTCTAGCTCTCCAAGAACAGCGACTGCCGAAGCCATCGCAAGAGGGTTGCAGCAGAATGTGCCGGCAAAGAAGGTGACTTCCGCGCCTGGAAACGAACTGTCCCCGTACTCCCACACGCCGCCGTCAATGCCGTCAAGGATGTCACGGCGTCCGGCGACGGCTGCGACGGGGACGCCGCCTCCGAGGATCTTTCCATATGTTGCAAGATCGGCGCGGACACCGAACCACTCCTGCGCTCCACCGGGCGCAATTCGGAACCCCGTGATCATCTCGTCGAAGATCAGAACTGTTCCGGACCGCTCAGTCAATGCGCGAACCTGCTGAAGAAACTCTCGTGGCTGCAGCTCGGGATGCCGGCTCTGTACAGGCTCAACCAGTACAGCCGCCAGATCGCTGCAATGCCGCCGGATCTCCTCCAGAGCATCCGGGGCGCCGTAATCCAGCAAGAGGACGTCGTTGGCGACACTCTGCGGAACACCGGGCGCAGCAGGATGCTGCGTTACAATACCGTCGACTTCGATTGAGCCGACCAATACTCCATCGGAATGTCCATGATACGAGTTGCGAAAGATAGCGACCTTCTGACGACCGGTCGAGAGTCGAGCCAGACGGAGCGCCGTCATCACGGCTTCCGTTCCGGACTGGCAGAAGACCGCACGCTCCATGCCTGTCATTCGACACAGGCGCTCCGCTGCCTCTCCGGCAAGTTTGGGACGTGGCCCCAGCGCGATGCTGGTCTCCCACTGCTCGCGCTGCGCATTACGGATTACCGATGCGCCATGTCCGAGCAGGTTAACGCCGAAGTCCATTGAGATATCGACATAACAGTTGCCGTCGACATCCCACAGATGCGCGCCATCTGTGCGGCCCGCAACGATGGGATAAAGCAATTCCTTGATGGACATGCGGAAGCCGGCCGATGCTCGGCTGTCTGCATACCAGCGCCGATATTGGCCAGCCATCGCCTTCGAGGTCCCCGTCTTACTGCAATATCGCTCAATCAAGCCGTCGACATGCTGCTGTTGTTGCGGTGAAAGTCCCGTAGCAATGCCGCCTCCCAGACGCGGAGGCCGAAACGGGCCATGGTCCGCGCTTTTAGCTTTGCCGGCAGCAGGACGTGGGACGACATCTGTTGCAGTGTGTCCATTTTCTGCGCCGGGATCGCTGGCTCGCTCAGCAGGCGCTGGAGACTGGCCCGGCAATGCCGCACCGCCCTGCCCCAATACGCGAAGCTGCTGCTGCATGAGGTCTGTCATGGCATCCAGCTGACGCGTCATGATCCTTTCCAGCGCGCCGGCATTCTGGACAACCGGCGAGATGGCTATTGGAGAGTGGTTAATGTGGCCTTGCGCCAGAACTGAACGGCGGGCGGGCGAAATCATGATGGCATCGGAGCTTGTGTCCGCAGGGGCTTCTTGTTGTGCCGGCGCAGAGTTGCCGTTACTAAGATTTGCCTTCGTCGAGTTGTCGGCAAGAAAGGCCGCCAGAGCCGACGGCGTTGAGAGGTCGGTAAAGAATCGCTTGAGCGGTATGCTGACACCATAGCGCGTCTCAACGGTCCGTACGGCCTGAGCAAGAACCAGGGAATCCGCTCCCATCTCGATAAATGGAGCATGGACGTTGATGTCATCCGGCGCTTCGCCCAGAGCCTTAGCGATCTCGCGCCGCACATCCTCCAGGATTTCTGCTTCAGCGGAAGATGCGGAGTGCACACTGCTGCTTGAGATTATCCGATCCCCTGCCCCGTTCTGCGGAGAAGGCTCCCGCTGCAATTGGTAAGAGCGATGTAATGGTGAAGCAATGTCGACGCGACCGTTGGCGGCATGGTTCACATCATGTGCCGGTGATGTTTTATCGGTATCCATTAAGTTCTTCCGGTTCAAGTCAATCGCCGTGAGATTTCGCAGAATGGCTCCTGCGTTTTCCAGTGCTCGACGGCTCTCGGATATCGTGATCCTTGGGTCCTGATTGCGATCCAGCGAAGCCGCCCAGAGGATGCCTTCGCTGCCAATTGCTGCCCGGGCCATCGAAACCAACGCATTGTGGGGCCCGATCTCCAGGAAAGTTCGGCAGCCCAACTCGTACAGCTTGCTAATTCCATCTGAGAAGAGCACAGACTGCCGCGCATGCCGCACCCAGTGATCGGAGGAGGGCGCGCCAACCATGAGATCGCCGGTCAAATTCGTGATGAACGGAATGTTCGGCGCGCTCCAGCGCACAGAAGCTGCTGCTTCAGCGAGGCCAGGAAGCGCATCTGCGATCAATGCAGAGTGGAATGCATGCGAGACCGGCAGATACCGAACGGAGATCCCCCCCGCCTCGACCTCTCGCGCGATCACATCAACGCTTTCACGTGCACCGGAGATAACCACGCTCTGCGGACCGTTCACGGCGGCAATAGAAACGGCCCTTCGTTGCCTATCGATGAGCGGCGCAATCTGTTCGGCGCCGGCTCTGATCGCCGCCATAACTCCACCGGCCGGCATCGCCTGCATCACACTTCCACGCTTGCTCACTAACAGCAGCAATTCTTCGATCTCAATGCACCCGGCGACGCACGCCGCGACGTATTCGCCGAGCGAGTGTCCCATTACCGCTGACGGATGCAATCCCCAGGAATGCCAGAGCTCCGTAAGCGACCACTCCAGGGCGCAAAGCGCCGGCTGCGCAAATTGTGTCTGTGCCATCTCCGACGCGAGCGCGGGATCGAAAAGCAAATCTCTAACCGAGCGAGCAAGGTGAACAGAAAGTATTTTGTCGCACTTATCTATGGCATTTCTGAAAACTTCTTCTGTGTCATATAGTTCTCTGCCTGTAGACGAATCTATCCCCTGACCTGTGAATAGCAGGGCTACAGGAGTTCGTAAAATCGAAGTCCTGCGGTCGGACGGTTCTCCGTTGATTTTATGCGAGACATCGACGTTCGGGAGCGTCTCGGAGCCATTCGACGCGCGATCCTCTCGCTGATCGTCAAACCAGTACGATTTATGCTGCCAGGGATAGCGCGGCAGGTCGACGACCATGCCGCCATTTGGAAATAGCGCGGACCAGGAAGGTTCGCAGCCTCTCACGAAAAGGGCGGCAGCGGTAAGGAAGAGAGATCCGACCGTGTCGGCGTCACCACTGAATGACGACGCGCCGATATCGATGCCGGCCCACTGCGCGGGGATGGAGATTTCTATCGGCGAGGCATGTGCTCGAACTGCGACAGCCAATTCATGCCAGGTTGGAATGGCGATGTTGTCGGCCGAGATGCTTCCATTAGCATCGGCCGAGCTGCCGGCGGGCTGGAATGGGTCGGCTCGCAGCCATAGCTGTTGTGGGCTGATAAAGACAGGAACGCGCGGCTCTGGAAGTTCCGGCGCAGATCCCAAATCAGAATGCGAAGTATCTCGAAGCAAGGCCAGTCGGAGCGCGTCGCTCAGGGTCAGAACGCCGGCGGCGTAAAGACCGGCAGGCAATCCGGCAGCGTCGGCAGCAACTGCATGTGGCTTATGGCCTAGCTCTCGCCAGTACGCCGAAAGCGCTATTTGCAGGGATGTTTGCCCAATGGCAGTCGACAGCACATCTGTTGAGAGTACTTCGCGTGAAAACAGCGACGACGCGCCGAGGCCTGCCAGAGCGGTGTCACATGCAAGCAAGGTTTCGCGGACGATTCCTTCCTGCACGCATAGGCTTGGCCATTCGGTTGGAGCGCCGGCTGCAAATTGCCAGAGTCGCTTAGGTGGCCGGGAAGCACGGCGGCCTGAACGAATGGCCGGATGATCTCTGCCAGCTGCAAATGCTTTGAGCGCCTCGCACATTTCGGAGTGCGTTCCGGCTATTACGGCGACGCGGTACTCCATATGAGTGCGCCGTACCGATGCCGTGAAACAGACATTATTGAGGCTGACATCGGCATGTGCCTCAAGCCAATTCGCCGCCGCTTGAGCTCGAATGGCAAGAGCTTCCGGTGAGTGCGCCGAAAGCGGCAGTATATGAACTAGGTACTCGCTGCCGGCCGTATGGGCAGTTTTGGGAGGCGCTTCCAGAACAACGTGCACGTTGCTGCCGCCGAACCCGAACGCGCTGACGCCTGCATAGAGCGGTTTGCCGTAATCCGGCCATTTTGCCGTCGATGTCTGAACCTTGAGACCAAGTTTATCGAATGCAATCGCCGGATTCGGTTCGCGGAAATGCAGCGAAGCAGGGATCTCACTTCGCTTAAGAGAGAGCGCTGCTTTAATGAGTCCGGCGATGCCGGACGCTGCTTCCAGGTGTCCGAAGTTGGTCTTGACCGATCCGATCAGACAAGGAGTTTCAATTGAACGATCCCTACCCAGTACAGCGCCAAGCGCCATAGCTTCAATGGGATCTCCGAGGTATGTCCCCGTTCCATGCGCCTCCACATAGCCGATGTCATGAGGATCAACTCCCGCATCAGCCAACGCCGCACGGATAACCGCTTCCTGGGCCAGGCCATTTGGGGCGGTCAATCCATTGCTGCGTCCATCCTGATTTGCCGCAGAGCCGCGGATAACGGCATAAATGGTATCGCCGTCGCGAACGGCATCATCATAGCGTTTGAGAACCACCACCCCGACGCCCTCTCCGCGGACGTAACCGTCAGCGGCGGCATCGAATGTCTTGCAGTGGCCGTCGGCGGCGAGCATGCCGGACTGCGCGAACACAAGTGATGGCGCAGGTGACAGTATGAGGCTTGCGCCGCCCGCAATGGCCGTGTCGGCCTCACCGTCGCGAAGCCTGCGGCATGCCAGATGAACGGCGGACAGCGACGAAGAGCAGGCGGTATCCACAGCCATGCTTGCGCCGCGCAGATCGAAAAGGTAGGAAATCCGGTTCGCGGCAATGCTGAGCGCATTGCCGGTCGCATCGTAGACTTCAAGAGTATCGGGAGAGGTGTCCTGGATATGGCTGTAGTCGTTTGCCGCAATGCCGATGAATACATCGGTAGCGGACCCTGCGATATCCTCACGCCGCAGCCCCGCCGCCTCCAGCGCCTCCCATGTTACTTCCAACAGAAGCCGCTGCTGCGGGTCCATGGCTCGCGCTTCACGGGCGGAGATACCGAAAAACTTTGCGTCAAACTGATCAATTCCGTCGACGAGCCCTGCCCAACGAGATGCGCCCGCCCGAGGGTCGGCGGCAAGCGCCGCCGCAGCCTGGGCATCCCATCGACTGGAAGGAACCTCTCGAACGGTATCGACGCCATCTTTTAGAAGCTGCCAGAATTCATCCGGTCCGTTTGCTCCAGGAAACCGGCATGCTAAGCCGACAATGGCAATATGTGATTGGTACATCTAAAAGAGCCTTACGCGGATTGGCAGGCGGTTAAAACCGCGCCTAGAGAGTACAACAGTGCCCCTTCGGGCACAAAGAGCAGCCTTTGGCTGTATTTCTTAGTCCGCGAAGGCGGACATTTGTATTCTCTAGCCGTGACTTTAGTCGCCAGGCAGTTTATCAGGGCGGTTCGCGTGCATGTTAACAATACAGAGATAATGAATGCATTGAGATAGCATTATTAAACGAAATCTTGCTTACATCGATAATTGCAGGAGAGAGCCTTCGCGTATCTGAAGAAATCTACCTGCGTCTCCTGGTTGCCCAGGAGACGCAGGTAAAAATACCGGCGAATGCCGTCCTGAAGCCTTACGGTGTCAGGAAGTAGCGTTCGCGAGCGTCGCCTTCAGATCGGCGATCTCCGCGCGCAGCTGTGCGACATCTGCCGCCGAGATGGTGTTGCTTGCTCGGAAGGCCTTGACTGCTTCGGCTTCGGCCGCAGCTTCATCCCGCGCATCGCGCCAGAAGAATCGGGCAGATGCGCCCGCCTTCAGGATCGGATGGAGGATCGGCTTAGCCAGAGACGGACCTACGATCGCAGCTGCTGCGCCTGCAGCGAATGTCTTCCAATTCACAGAACTTGCAGCTCCTTTTAATGCGAACTCAGCCAGACCCGGCTTGTTCGCGGCGATCGTGGCAAGTACGGCCAGGTTGCTGGCCGGGCTTCCACCCACGCCGCCCCGAATTGCCTGCGCAAGAACCTTATTGACGTTTCGGCTCACGCGTACCTCTCTTTCCTACGACGGCCGGGCTGAACCCGGCGCGCCATCAGTCGTGTCGATCTCGCGCCTGCTGGGACCTCGGACACCTACTCGGAGTCGAGAGATCGAAAACGAAAAGGGCCCCGGCTTGACCGGCACACGCGCTACCTACACATTCAGCACAGTATATAGTAACTTACCATGCTAAATTTTCGTAGATATTCTACCATAACGCCTGCTCGATTTATATACGCGCAAGCGGCAGATAATCGACCCGGGACTATTCCCGGTTCTCTTGCCCTTCAGATACCCCGGGCGTGGGCTCATACCAACATCGACGCAGCTTTCACGGCGATGATGGTAAGCCTGATTCCGGCTCGTCGCTGCCGCCTTCGTCGTCTGGGGCTGCCGGCTCGGGTTCCGTATACTTTATGAATCCTCCGCGCCTCACCGGCGCGGGCGGTGCGGCTTCCGGCTCGACAGCCGCATTCTCCGTTCGTTTGCGCCGCGCTGCCGCAGGACGCCGTGCCGGTTTGGCGGGTTCCGTTTTAGTGGGTTCCGTCGCAGCATCGGCAGACGCTTCAGTCGTGCCGGCAGCCGCCTTAGAAACTCGGGAGCGGCGGGGCTTCGGAGTGCTCGCCTGAGCAGTCTCTGTCTCGAGAACTGCAGCAGCCTTCGGCAAAGACGCGGTAATTTCCGGTTCAATGGGTTTCTCTTCGGCAACTGCGGAGCGCGATGATCGACGGCGAGATGGCCGGGTCACTCTCGCAGGCTCAGCCACACCCTCTTCAATGGCGTCCACGGAAGCGTTCACAGTGGGAGCGGCTGATTCCGCCATAGTTTCATCTTCGGCGGTATTCTCAACAGATTCGACCTCATCATTAACGGCAGTTTGCGCATTGTCTACTTCCTCAGCAGCGTCAGTCTGCGCAACATCAGTCTCGTTGATGACTGACGGTTCAGTCTCTGTCGGACCAGCCTGTTCGCTGGATGGCTCTTTCTCCTCTGATTCCGGCGCATTCCTGACAGGCTCACCGGTCTGAATCCGCCACATGCCGGCATAGATTCCGTTAGCGCGGATAAGCTCATCATGGCTGCCCTGTTCGCAAACCTGCCCATCTTCCAGGACGTAAATGTTATCGGCATTCCGGACGGTCGAGAGGCGATGAGCCACGATGATAGTGGTCCGGTCGGCGGTAACATCGCTCAGAGAGCGTTGAATAGCCGCCTCGGTCTCCGGGTCCAGCGCCGATGTTGCTTCGTCGAACTGAAGGATCGGCGCGTTTGCAAGAATGGCGCGGGCAATGATCAGCCTCTGCTGTTGGCCGGAAGACAGGTTTGGACCGCCTTCGCCGACAACGGTGTCGTAACCATCGGGCAGTTTCTCCACGAACTCCGAGGCTGCCGCGGCATTCGCCGCGGCGATTATCTCATCAAGTGAGGCATCGGGCCGCTGATACGCAATATTGCTGCGAACGGTACCGGCGGTCAGGAACATTCTCTGCGGGACATCCGCAATAGCCCGCCGCAGATCGTCTAGCTGCAGCTCGCGAATATCGATCCCATCCAGAGTAATCGATCCGCCATCCACGTCGTAGAATCGCTGAATGAGCTTGAGTATCGTCGACTTGCCCGCGCCGGTCGATCCCACGATGCCTGTCGTCTTTCCGGCCGGAAATCGCAGAGACAGACCATTCAGCACGGGGCGGTCCGGCGTGTATCCGAAGACAACATCATTGAACGCAATCTCGCCTGCAACACGGTAAAGCGGCAGTTCATGCGTCCCACTGGCGATGGCAGGCTTGCGCTCCAAAAGCCGGAGGACCCGGTAGAGGGAGATGGCGGTTTGCTGGTATGCCTCAAGGCTTAAGCCCAACCGTCCCAGGGCGGCGTCCAGCCGGAGCGAGCTGTAAGACATCAGGCTGAAGGAGCTTGGAGACAGCTTTCCGGAAAGGACCATCAAGCCGCCGGCAACAAGCGTCGTCATGAAGCGCGCTCCGACCACCATCTGAACGGCAGGCACATAGGTAGCGCTTAGCGCAACCAAGTTTCGCTTATCATCGATGACCCGCTGCCCGACATTCTTGATCCTCTCCGCCTCATCTTCCTGACGCGCCGCGCTCACGATCGTCGGCATTCCCACGATATTATTATGGAGAATGGCCCCCCTCTCTCCCACCGTCTCGCGCCATACTGCCTGACGCGCCCTGACCGGCGGCAGCAGCTTGGACGATACGAAGTAGAGGCCGGGAACCATCAGCAATTGGACGGCCGAGAGAGATGGCGACAGGCTGAGGAACGTTACGCCGACTATGACTCCGTTTGCAGCCATTGTTACGATAGGATCAATGCCGGATTCGATAAACTCGCCGACTTTTGAGATATCAGACTCGAGTTCGGACATCCACTCGCTTACCGGTTTGCCCTCGATGTATGCGATATCCTGCCGCTGCAGGTTCTCGTAGGCATCGTTCAAGAGGTCGAACTGGATAGCGTTACTGAGTTCCGAAGCGGAGGTCGTGTAGAGATAGCTGAGATATGCATTCAGCGCCCACATTGCCATTCAGATACCGCCAAGGGCGAATAGCTGCGACCTGGCAGTGGCAAAGCCGATCTTGCCGAGCCATGACGCAGGACCACGAGTCACCACGTCGATAGCCGTCGAGATCATCATAGTCGGCCCTGAGTCGAAGAGCCGATTCAGGAATGCAGCCGTTGCAGCTTTCTGCGCCAGAGCCTGATGAGGAGCGCTTCGAGCCAGCAATTGCATTAGTGGCTGCGCGGCGGCAGCAACTGCGGAGACCTGAGGCGCTGCTGGCTCTGCGGGAGCCGGCTGGAAACGAGCGACATCTATCGCATCTTTCAGTTCCTGGAGATCGGTTCCCGGCCGAAAATTGACGAGTACCCTACCCGTCGTCGCGCTCGCCGATGCGGATATCACCCCCGGAAAACTTTGCAGCACGCGCGTAATCTGCGCGGCGCGATCTCTCCTATCCAGGAGGCCCGGAACATCCCAGCGAACACGGCCCGGTATGGCGGAACGCACCTGCGCTCCGGGAAGCGGCCGCCCCCCTGCGACGCCGGCGGCCTGGGAATGCTGCGCACTCTGGCTCTTCTTCACGACGAAAGGGGCAAGGCTGAATTCTGGATTGCGGGTCGTCATAATTGTTCGCTTGTATGCGTGTCTGTCGCGCTACTGCGTATCTGAGCGACCTCGGCGCGCAACGCCTGCAGTTCGGCCAGTAGAGCGCTGAGATCGGCTTGCGACGGGACACCGGCCGCGGCATCTGCGGCAGCCTGGCGCGCAGCCATCTCTTCCTGAACGGCGGCCTGCTCGGCGCGAACGGCAGCCATCTCAACCTGTGTCTTCTGAACGACATCCGCGATAGTCTCTTGCGCCGTCATTCCCGCCTTTACCAGCGTCACCAATGCAGGACGCACCAGCGGCCGCGCCGCCACGGCAGCCACTGCGCCTACCGTGAACGCTTCCCAGCCAAACGATCCTGCTGCCCGTTTCAGGAGCAAACCGATCATAAAATACACCTCTTTTGATAGCATTTCGCCGGCTGCCTGCACACGGCATACAGATTGGCGTTAAATTATTCGCACCGGTTGGATAACAAGATGGAAAATCGGCGGCGGCAAGAACATGCGCCGCCTCAGGCGACAAAAAACACGGATAGAAGCTATCCGTGTTCTGTGGAATCCCGCGTTTCCGCGAGATGCTCGGCCCGCGCTTCGGCCACAATATCCTGCAGATCTTCGGAGGTCTGTTCCGCCATACGCTGGACCTCGCGGCCCACCGCAACGGCAACATCCTGGCCCTTGACGATAAGAGTGGCCAGACCCCGCGCAACACCCTGGCGGTTGTTCAGTACCGCACCGGCGGCTGTTAATCCGAGCAGAAAGCTCAACATCGAGTATCGTCTCCATGGTCGCTACTTAGACGAGCGAAATACTATCTTAAATGAGACGGTCGAGTCAAGTGGTTTGTGAAAGGAACTCCGATACTTTGTAAGGTAATTATTTTTTCAGTGTAATCCTCATCGGGTAGAGCATTCCAAAAGACCGCCTAAATTTTGAGAATCGACGATGCGCAAAATCCTGGGAGCAGCGCCCTCAATAACGAGAGAGGCAGCATAACCAGCTCCCGGCAGCAGGGAGTACACTGTCCATGAGGAGTCGCCGGGAGCACGCAAAATCCGCGGCTGATCGGTTGGAAGGACGGACACGACGACGTCATCAAGGCTAATCGAAAGCCCCATTCCGACCGCCTTCATGAGCGCCTCCTTGCGTGTCCATACATTTAAGAACGCCTGCTTGTAGCCGTTCTCAGGCAAAGTCGCAAGCTCAGCAACTTCATCGGCATGAAAGAAGCGCTCGGCGAGGATGCGGCAGTCCGTTAAAGCCGCGCCGAATTCGATATCGATTCCTACCCGCACATTTTTTGTCACAGCAAGTACAGCCAATTCGTCTGAGTGGCTGAGATTGAACTCAATAGCTGTGTTGTGCAGGTCACTCAAAGCCGGTTTGCCATGAAAATTGTAAACGAACAGCGCCGAATGAGCCTCTATGCCCAGGTAGTTCGATAGGATCCTTCGCAAATAACCACGAGCCATGACGAAGCGCCTGCGGTCCCTGGCGAAGCGATAACGATTTGCTCTGGCCAGCTCATCATCCGACAACGTGGCTTCACACACTGCCACTTTGTCTTCTGCCGCATCCAGTGGAATGATCCAGACATGGACTTCCGTTTGCAACGCTTCCGGCGTCAAAAATATCGCGCAATCTATTTCGGTCATTGGATAAGAGTATACCGGTGGCTGAGGCATGCTGGGCAAAGAAATTGACAAGCCGGACAGGCTCATGCCATACTCACATTTAGGTTATCCAAGTATTGTTAATTAGGAATTTTCTATCACAGAATTTAAGTTTCCTTAAAAGAGATCAATGAACGAGCAACGCTCAAAATCAATCAACTCGGGGATGTAGAAGATGAGAACACAACGTGGTTTGAACTTTATGAGTGCGGCAGTTATCGTTACGGCAATTGCTGTCCCGCTGATGAGCACCCCGGCATCTGCCGATCCCGCAGGCAAACTTAAGACTTTGTTTGGCCACACGCTGGAAGTCGACCCGACGGTAACTCCTGCCACTCTTTCGCCGGATCTCCAGTGGGCATTTCAGCAATCGTTGGAAGCGGTAGGAACGTACCAGCCAAGCGCACAGCATATACTGAAGCCTCTCCCGGTCGATAAGACGACGGGCGAGGTGTCGGTTGCCACGATTACGAACAATGTAACCACTCAGGACGGCAAGCTCGTGCCCACCTTTGTTGTGGATGGCAAGGTTACGGATTACATCTGGGTGAGCGGCGGCACAGAGTTGAAGGATAAGATTGGGCCGTGGAAAGGCACACAGGCGGGATTAAAGATAAGGCTCAGGGAAATCCTCGGACTGCGGCCGGAAACGCCGGATGATTACGTGGTAACGCTCACAGTCAAAGGCACTGACGTGTTTCGCCCCACCCCGAACCCGATCACGTCGACAGAATGGCCGGATCCCTCCGGCAAGCTGCCGCCAAACGAATATCCAACAATTCCCGCCGACGCGCCGTCATGGTATCCCGGCTGGTTCGCCGGCAATGCCCTGTTCAGTTACCGCCCGGCAGGATATCCGTGGACGCACATCGGATACACCTACGATTGGAAGCCCGGCCTGTCAGATCACTATGGGGTCAGCGAGTATATCATCGAGCCTGGGGCTGTGGCGATTACATGGTCGGTGGCAAAGATCGGGGATTATTTCGGAGGAGCGGCGGAATAAGTGGCGGAAAGCAGTATATTGGTGGCTGTGCTCTGGTGGTTGAAACTATTGTTGTCGAAAGTTGATTTTACGTCTAGCAGCCACAGAAGACCGGCGGTTGAAATCGGTTTTTCACACGGCTGCTGCCCTGGCGGCTGAAGTCACCGGCTGGTAGTCGGCCATGCCCTGGCGGCTAAAGCCACGGGCTAGAGAGTACAGCTGTGCCCCTCCGGGCACCCAGAGGACCTACGGTCCGATATCTTGGTCCGCGAAGGCGGACAGTTGTACTCTCTAGGCGCGGTTTTAACCGCCAGCCTACAAAGGCTGGCAGGTATAAAATTAACTTGCGATACTTATAATCCCAATCACAAGACCAAAACCCTCTATTCTTTCACGCCGCAACTTCCGCAACCACCTTCTCCTTGTATCCGAACTTGACCCACAGGAAGAACGCCGCGGCTATTGCAATTCCTACACCGACCCACATTGGACCGATCGTCTGATACAGCAAATAGATGTTCAGCGCGGCGATCACCGTGCACACCAGGAAGCCGACAATCTTGGTTGCAAGAGAGTTCGCGTATTCTCCCATCCGCTTCTTGTCCGATGTGAAGAACAGCAGCGGGAAGATCGCGAACGATAGCTGCATTGAGAGGACGACCTGCGATACAACGAGCAGTTCGACCGTGTTCTTGCCGCCGCTCAAGCCCACCACAAACAGTGCCGGGACGATCGCCAGCGTGCGTGTAATGAGACGGCGTTTCCAAGGTGAAACGCGGATATTGAGGAAGCCCTCCATTACGATCTGACCGGCCAGTGTGCCAGTAATCGTGGATGACTGTCCGGAAGCCAGCAGAGCCACCGCAAAGAGCGTTGCGGCCATTCCGCCCAAAAGCGGTGTAAGGAGCGTATGGGCATCCCCGAGATCGGCGACATCAAAACGCCCCGTGGCATGAAAGACCGCCGCCGCCAACACCAGGATGGAAGCGTTCACGAAAAAGGCAGCGCCGAGCGCAATGATCGTATCGACCGTGCCATACTTGACGGCTTCCTTGATGCCCTTCTCCGTTCGATCGAACGCACGGGTCTGAACGATTGAGGAATGCAGATACAGGTTGTGCGGCATTACCGTCGCGCCAAGAATGCCCAGCGAGATAAACAACGCTTCCAGGTTAGGCATCGTCGGTCTGAAGGTCCCCAGGGCAACTCCTGCCCAATCTGGCTGCGATTTAAAGATCTCGACGGCGAAGCAGGCTGCGATTGTGCCTACCAGCACAATTACGATCGCTTCCAGCTGCCGGAAACCATACTTCATCAATCCCAGCAAAAGGAGGACGTCGAACCCTGTAATCAGAACGCCCCACATAATCGGTATGTGGAACAGCAGGTTCAGAGCTACCGCTGAGCCGATAACCTCCGCCAGGTCGCATGCGATGATGGCTATCTCGCAGAGCAGCCAAAGCACAATGGCGACCGGCTTCTTGTAGTAGTCTCGGCAGGCCTGCGCAAGATCTTTTCCCGTGACGAGGCCAAGGCGCACGCATAGCGTCTGCAGCAGCATCGCCATCAGGTTAGATGCCAGAATAACCCAGAGCAGTGTATATCCAAACTTAGCGCCACCCGCCAGGTCCGTACCCCAATTGCCCGGGTCCATATAACCGACACTCACCATATAGCCAGGGCCGCTAAATGCGAGTAAACGGCGCAGCCAACTCCCGCCGCTCGCAACTTTCACACTGCGATGAACGTCCGGCAGCGACGGCGCTTTGTCCGCCACTCCCGCATTTCCAGTTCGCTCCAACTCCGCGGACGTCATACCGGTTCCTCTATCTTTACTTCTTCAACGAACACGTATCCCGCCAATTCGCGTCCGATGGATCGCGGGACACCGTCTATGGTTATGTTGAGCGGGCCGTTAAACGGCTGCTTGTCCTTTAAAATCAGTACGGTTTCCAGTTTCAGGCCGATGTCAGACATGTAGCGCAGGGCTTCCGCGTTGGAATCGCGCACCCTCAGGACAACAAAATGTCCGCCGGGTTCCATGTCGGCCAATGGTGTGCAGCGCCTCATACTGACAGCGCCGTCTCGGGTGGGAATGGGGTCGCCGTGGGGATCAGTTACCGGGTAACCCAATACCTTGTCAATGCGATCTTCAAACTCTTCTGAGATAAAATGCTCCAGCTTCTCAGCTTCCGCATCAACTTCATCCCATCCATATCCCAGCTCTCGATGCAGATACAGCTCCAGCAGCCGGTGGTGGCGAATGATCTCAAGGGCAATCCGCCGGCCGCTGGCCGTCAATCGAACACCGTGGTAAGGCTCATGCGTAACCAGATTGTTCTCCGCCAGCTGTTTGATCATTTTGGTCGTGGCAGCGGGCGTCGTGCCGATCTTTTTGGCGAGATCTGTCGTCGCAACGCTCTCTTCATTCTCCTCCAGCTTGTAAATAGCCTTGAGATAATCTTCAGCAGCCTGGCTGAGGAGGCGCTCACGTGAGTTCGTCATTTCATTTACCACAATCAGAATTATATTTTAACCAAGGTGAAATATCAATCTATTATAGGTTAAATTTCCAGGTAAGTCAAGAGTCTCTGGCCTCATTCAACAATAAACGCTTTGCAAAAGCATGGCAGTCAGGCAAGATGCAGCAGTCGGGTCCGAATGCACACCCTGGTGGCGACTGTCCTTGTGCCATGTAGGCGCATTGAGAAGGCAATCCGCTCTCGAAAGGAAGCTATAAATGCCGCGGGCGGCCTTAGTGCAGCGTCAAGGTACAATCAGCGCATACAATCTCAAAGTTGTCCTCGATATATGCCCAATTATTGGGTTTGTGAAAGCACCGACATATGCCTATGCCTCAAAAGCAGCGTTTCCAGGTAAACGGCACTCATTACACTGTCACCGGCGACGAGGATCGAAGTCTTCTCGGCGTGCTTCGAGATGAACTTGGACTGACAGGAACGAAATACGGCTGCGGAGAGGCTCAGTGCGGAGCGTGTGTCGTACTCGTCGACGGACAGCCGCTGCCCTCATGCATTACGGCCGCCGGAGCAATCGAGTCTCGACAAGTTATAACCATCGAGGGGCTTGAGCAGGATGGACACCTCCACGCCGTGCAGGAAGCCTTTATGGAGGCTGATGCCTTTCAATGCGGTTACTGCACTCCGGGAATGATCATGGCCGTGGTCGCCCTGCTTGAGCAAAACGCCAATCCCTCCGAAGCGGAAATCATACAGGCGCTGCAGAAGCATGTATGCCGATGCGGCACATATCGGCGGATCCTTAAGGCCGTGCAGCTTGCTGCGCAACGGATGGAATTCATGACCTCCAATGCGCCCGAGGAAACGCCATGAATTTTGACGACACCATCGATATGATCGATACGCCTGAGCGATACGAGCTTGAGGACGAGCCTTTCCCCCATCATCAGCGCATTCGCACGGATTTGTTTCGCCGTTACGGCAATGGAATTGTCATTCTTGCGGCAATCGCAGGCTCGGATGTGAATGCGCCGGATTTCGACGCCTGGCTGCACATCGGCGAGAACAGCTTGGTGACTCTGTGCTCGGGAAAAGCCGAGGTCGGTCAGAATGCCAAAACATCGTTGGCCCAAAATGTGGCAGATGAGTTGGGGATACAGGTTGCATCCATCAATGTCATTCTGGGAGATACGGAACTTACTCCGTTCGACATGGGGACATTCGGCAGCCGTACCACGCCGATTATGGTTCCACAGGTGCGCCGCGCCGCTGCGACAGCACGAGAGCTGTTCATCGATCTGGCAGCCGCGCATTGGAAGGTTGACCGAAATATACTCACTGCCAAAAATGGGTGTATTGTAAAGGGAGATTCCGGCGAACCAATCTCCTATTCTCAACTCGCTCAAGGACGAAAGGTCACTCGAATATCGACATCCGATCAGCCCACGAAGCCGGCGATCGATTGGACGATTGGGGGCACTTCCATCCCGAAAACAGGAAGCCGGGCATTCGTGACGGGAAAACATGAATACACGTCGGATATTGCTGTCGAAGGCATGCTGTTCGGCAAAATCTTGAGGCCGCCTGCATACAGAGCCGTACTCCACCGTGTTGATATCAGGCGTGCACGGGAACTTCCTGGCGTGATCGTAGTGCATGAGGGGAGCTTTGTCGGTGTAGCCGCGCCTACCATTGCTGAAGCTGTACGGGCGCTGGCGATGATCGAAGCCGAGTGGGAGCTGCCGCCGGATCATCCGCCGGTTGCGTCTCAAGTCTCGCCGGCTGATCAGTACATCCCCCACTCCATTCTGGCTCGCGGCAGCAATGGAGAGCTTCAGGCAAACGCGTTTTCAGCATCTCACGATAGCATAGGATCGGTTGCCCGAACGCACAACGCCACATATACGCTGGCGTACATCGCTCATGTGCCGCTGGAACCGAGGGCGGCGCTGGCAGTTTGGGAGGATGACAAGCTGACGGTTTGGACAGGAACGCAGCGTCCCTTCGGCGTCCGTGAAGAGCTAATGACCATCTTCGGAATGGCGGAGGATCATGTCCGCGTGATTGTCCCCGATACCGGGTCAGGCTATGGAGGCAAGCATACCGGAGATGCGGCCATAGAGGCTGCACGCCTTGCCAGGTCTGCCGGCAGACCTGTGAAGATAGTCTGGACGCGCGAGGAAGAGTTCACATCAGCATATCTGCGTCCGGCCGGAGTTATCGATGTAGCCGCAGCGATAGACAATAGCGACAAGATTGTGGGATGGGATTTTCACAACTACAATTCCGGCGGAGCAGGCCTCCAGTCCCCATACGATATTCCGGATCAGCGGGCTGAGTTTCATGAGACCGGTTCGCCATTCCGTCAGGGTTCGTACCGTGCGCTCGCGGCTACCGGTAATCATTTTGCGCGTGAAAGTCATATGGATGAGCTTGCGCGCATCGCCGGCATGGATCCACTAGCATTCCGCCTGCATAATTTGACCGACGACCGACTGCGAGCCGTGCTTGAAGCTGCGGCAGAAAGGTTCGGCTGGAGTGAACGCAAAGCGACTGAGGGCCATGGATTCGGAATCGCCGGCGGAACAGAGAAGGGTAGCTACATCGCAAATTGTGTCGAGGTGGAAGTTGATCAGGAGACCAGAGCGGTCAGATTAGTCAGGATCGTTGCAGCCTACGAATGCGGCGCTGTCATAAACCCGATGCACCTGGAAAACCAGATCGAGGGCGCCATCGTCATGGGAATCGGCGGAGCGCTTTATGAGGCGATCCGATTTGAGGGTTCGAAGATCCTCAATCCTCGCCTGTCCGAATATCGCGTGCCCCGCTTCGGCGACGTGCCCGAGATCGATATCGTTCTCCTCAATCGAAAGGACATACCTTCGATCGGCGCAGGCGAGACGCCAATCGTCGCAATCGCTCCCGCTATCGGCAATGCAATCTGCGACGCCACCGGCATTCGCCCGCGCAGCCTTCCGATGCAGCCGTTCAATCAAAACTAGTTCGGTAATTCTTCGAGTGAGGGCCGCCAGTAACTTTCCAGCGCCTCGGAAATTGCGTTCGCGGAGAAATCGTCATACTTTGCGCGGTGTTCCAGATAATGAATGATTGCCAGCCGTTCCTTGCGATTGAACCTGGCCATTCTGGCCTTCCCATCAGCGCGCCAATCGATCTCGTTACTTCGTTTGTTCTGCTTGGCGAACAATTCCTGCATTTGTTCGACCGTAAAAGACCCAGGCAATAATTCGGCGATCTTATCAAAGGATAGATCAGCAGAAACCTCATATTGGACAGGCTTTGAAAAGCCGTGTGTCAAACTGAAGTCTGGTTGAGCGTTCGACTCGTCGGCAAATCCCATCAGTTCAGCCGTCAGATATGCAGGCAGATAAAATCGAAAACCTTCGGGAGAAAGAAAGCTCAGGGAGACATAATTCGCGGCAAGCAGCCTGGGATGCGCTTTTTGCCACGATACACCGCGAAAGTCCAGAGCGCTTTCAGCAGGTTCATCCCATTGAATAGAGCCGCACAATTTATCATCGCCGGGATACGGCGTGCCCGCAAATGCCTCCGCGATTTCGACCTTCAAGGCTATAACTTCGGCGATATAGCCGGCAATTTCGTCGTCGGGTTCATTCATGTAAGCGTACTTCCAGTAGGGCTTCTCAGGATACGTCCAATCGCGCATTTCGCTATGGAATTCTGCGAACCTTGCGCGTTCGGGACTGTCGACACGATCCCATCCTAACCGAAATGCTCTGGCGGCTAGAAATGCCATGTAATTCTGCGGTTGCTTCAGCATCAAGCCAAGGAATGCGCCGACGGCGGCAAACTGCTCCGGCGTAAAGAACTCCACATGATACTCCAGCCTTCCGTCCAGACCTGCGTCGTAGATTGCCCACTCACTCGGCTTGATGAGCCATACAACAGTATGAACTAGCGTAGAATTCGAATCGAAATTATCGAGAGCGGCAATCAGGATGGCCGGCAGGTAGTACTGGTAGGCATGAGCGCTCAGATGATAATAGAATGTCCATTGTTGTTCGAGGAAATTCAGGGGGAGATCGGACCATCGCTTGCCGGTGAGATTGCGTTCGATCACTCGTATCCCTTCTTTATCCAAAGCCTCCGATGCAATCATTTGTTCGCGCTTAGGGATAGGCACATCCTTGAATGCTTCGACGATCTGGTTGCGAACTTCCACGCTGCTCTTTGATTCTTCCATCATGCCATCTCCTTAACTACTCTATCGCGCCTGGATGCCGTTTTGTTAGCCGGGAACTCTAAACTCCGAAAACGACATTAATCCATTGTTATTTGTTTTGTGCAGCACTGCCGATGGGCAAAGGAGCCATAATAGGAAATCATGAGCGAAGAATTAGACCAGATCAACAAGAACCTTGCTGGCGCAACGGCCGAAGAGCGCGTTGCTTATGCGCTGGACCGCTGGCAGCCGGAGATCGTGCTGACGTCGAGTTTCGGCGCGCAGGCCGCTGTACTGCTTCACATGGTGACGCGGCAGTGGGCAGAGATTCCCGTCGTTCTGCTGGACACGCAGTACCTATTTCCTGAGACGTATACTTTTATCGACGAACTCACGGAACGGTTGAAGCTGAACCTGAAGATCTATTCCAGTCCGATCAGCCGGGAGTGGCAGGAAGCCCGTCACGGCAAGCTATGGGAACAGGGCATGGAAGGGATCACGCAGTTTAACGAGATCAACAAGGTCGAGCCGATGGCGCGGGCGCTTGACGAACTCAACGTAAAGGCCTGGATTGCCGGGCTGCGGCGAGAACAGTCATCGACGAGACGTGAACTGGAAACGCTTGCTGAACAACGGGGCCGCGTCAAAGTGCATCCCATTTACGACTGGAGCGACCGCGACGTCTACCTGTATCTCAAGAAATACGATCTCCCCTATCATCCCCTATTCCATAAGGGATATGTCTCCATCGGCGACGTTATGACATCCCGGCCACTGGGTGAAGGGATGACTGAGGAAGAAACCCGGTTCTTCGGCTTGAAGCGCGAATGCGGCCTGCATGAGGCGAAATAGCGCGCCGAAAACTTTCTCAAAATGAAGGGACTGCAGACTAATGCCTACGGTCCTTTTACGTTCCGATAAGCTACAATTTCCCGTTGATCCCCAGCCAGATCGTTCGTGACAAAGGCGTGGATATGGGATCGCCATTCCCCGACGTCAATGCCGGGAACTCCATATGCTGGTCGTTCAGCAGGTTTGTAGCGCCAATAGACATGGTCCACTGCCGGCCGGGGATGATCTTGTAGGAAACGCGGGCATCGACCTGACCATGAGCAGATATGCCGTGCGTGACATTGGTCGCGTCGGTATATACGGACGAACCTGCAAAACGCCATGCGAGATAGCCTGTATATCGTCGCGAGAGGTCGCCCTCCAGAGCAACATTGATCTTATCCCGCGGCGACATCAGAACGGCGTTTCCCGCTGCATCTCGAACACGCTGGTAGGAGTAGTTGAAGAGACCGCGGATGCCCCGGGCTGCTCGAAACTGACTTTCAACTTCAAACCCTGTCGCATGAGCCCCCGGGCCATTCACAATAGTAGCCTGGACAGGGATTCCCGGCGGAATGCCTGGTCCGCTCGCATACTCTGTGATCTGATTTATAAAGAGGTCCTTGAGAGTGTTGTCGAAGACATTTATCGCCGTATACCCATCATGCATATCCTTGCGATAGCCAGCCTCAAAACTGGTGATTTTCGCGGGCCGAAGTCTCGGGTTGCCGACCGTATGGAGCGATAGATCTCCAAACAAGGGGGTCAAAAGGTCGATGTAGCTTTCAACGGGGTTGGGCTCTCGAAACGCCGTGCCATAGGATATACGCACTGTTTGCTGTTTTTCCAGGTGGCGCACCACGCTTAAGTGCGGAGATACCATTGAGCCATATGCACTGTGATGATCTAACCGCAAGCCGGCAAACAACGCTGTATTTCGAGCTATGCGGCTTTCGTCCTGCGCATAGACGGCATAACGAGTTTGGTTGTGCTCTTGCGGGCCTGTCAATATTGACTTCGCGGTAGTCATCCGAAAGCTGGCGCCATACATGATATTGTTGCCGGCGCTGCGAATTTGCTGCTGTTGGACTTCAAAATCGTACTTGGATAGGTCAGCCTTGTTAGGCGCAGAGTTATTCTGGGTCGTATTCGCATAGCCCCTGACAGTAATCGGCGCCTTATCACTGTCCTGGTTATAGGTCAGCGACGCAAACCGTGATGTGAGCGGCACATCCTTCATATCGGAGTATGGCGCGGTGAGGTCGGCCTTTGCGCCCAGTGTTGAGCCGGCCGACACCAACAATGTGCCTCGCTTTATTTTGCGTTGCGCATCGAATGTCGCAATAGGAACGGTATAGCTGTCACGGACATTTCCGGGTTGACGGTCACCATAACCATTCGTATGGTTGTATCCTAAACCCGCAGTATATGACCATTCGGTATTGCTCCCACCGGTGAGTGTGCTTTCGAAGGACTGGCTGTCATGCTCCCCCAGTACCAATTTCTGCGTATTGCGGCCGTCGTTCAGCATTTCCTCAGGTGTCTTCATGATAATGTTGATCACACCTGCGAACGCATTGGCGCCGTAGAGGGCAGAGCCGGGACCGCGAACGATCTCAATGCGCTTAATCCGTGAAAGAAGCAAGGGGTTGAGATTCCAGAGAACGCCTCCGTAAAAGTCATCGTAAATGGAGCGCCCATCCACCATAACCAGCAGCGTATTGGCGAACGGCGTATTGAAACCGCGAATGCTCACGTTCTGCTGGGACTTATTTGCTTCAAAAACGTCGACACCGGGAGCCAGCCTGAGCAATTCAGGAATCGTTGTGGCACCGGAAAGTCTGATCATCTCCTCATCGATGACGGTTACGGCAGCGGGAGCGTCGCTCACGGTCTGCATGTTTTTGGTCGCGCTCACGACAACCGGTTCACCCCACAGAAGCAGTTCGTTATTCGCGGAGGTCGATCGATCTACTGCAGGCAATTCGCCTGCAGTCGGATCATCGTTAACGGACGCAGCGAAAATCCGGTTAGGCAGATCCCGGGCTGATACCGGTTGCGGTATCATTGCCTGGCAGATGCCGCAACCGGCTGCAAATAGTCTAAAGTTCATCAAAAAATATGCTCTCGCCGCATCTATGACGGCATCGAATACAAGCCCGGAGCTACGCCGCTCTTTTTTCACTAGATCGCAGATAATCCCGGCGCATGGCGACAAACCGGCGGGCGAGCTCCGGGTCGAATTGCGTTCCGGAGTTGCGCTCGATTTCACGCAAGGCGTCTTCTTCGGACTTTCCGGCTCGATATGGCCGGCTGGTAGTCATGGCGGAATAGGCGTCAGCGATTGCCATGACGCGTCCGAGCACAGGGATTTGCTCTCCTGCAATTCCGCCCGGATATCCTTTGCCGTCCCAGCGTTCATGGTGGTTGGCAACGGCGTCGATAATGTCTTGCAGCCTGGGCAGACCGTGGATAATCAGTGCCGAGATGGTTGCGTGGGTTTTCATAACATCGTATTCCTCCGGAGTAAGCTTGCCGGGCTTACGCAGGATGGAATCCGGAATGCCGATCTTGCCAACGTCATGCAGCAGACCGGCAACCCTTACAGCGTTGAACGTTTCTTCGGAAACACCAAGATCCTGAACGAGCTGAAGAGCGTACCTGGTCACATCTTCCGAGTGACATTTCGTATAGTGGTCCTTCCGATCAATCGCCCTAACGAGACAATCGAATATGTCGAATGTCGTATGCAGAGGCTCCGCGCCAAGGCTATCCTGCACTTCATGCATCGTGATGGAATTGCCACCGGAATGCTTGCCCTCATACAGCGCCGCATCAGCCGCGGCTACGATGCCGGCCGCTGACCGGTTCGATTCGGAGGCATCTGCGACGCCAAAGCAAAGTTGGATCGGCAGCAGGGAGCCGTCCGGTCCAAGATAAGGGTTCTCTACCAGACACTCCTTTACGCGCTCAGCGGTCATTCGAGCCTGAGCCTGCGTGCGGCCCGGCAGGACGATCATAAACTCGTCGCCACCGCACCGTCCGGCAACGGCGCGGTCACCCGAGACTGCGATCAGGATGTCGGCCAGATGCTGCAAGACCCGGTCACCGATTGGATGGCCGTAAGTATCGTTGAACAATTTAAAGCCGTCCATGTCCATCATGATCACGGCTACCGAACCGTCGCGATAGGCCTCTACCGCGGCTTCAAGCTCGTTATGAATTGCCACGTGGTTGAGCAGCCCCGTAAGACCGTCTCGTCGTACCTGATCGGCAAGTTTCGCCTTGGTCTCTTCGAGATGCCGTATGTAGCTTTCCAGTTCTGAAACTAGCCGCGCATTCTCCAGACGCAAACGCCGCCGCTCAAGAGCCCGGTCCACGACGGCATTGAGTTCGTGAATGTCTTCAAGCGGCTTCAGCAGATAGTCGTAAACGTTGCCCGTCTTGAATGCAATAACGGCATTCTCCATGGTGCCATGTCCGGTAAGAACGATAAACTCGGTTTCCGGCGCCAGCTCCTTCGCTTTCGCAAGCAGTCCCATTCCGTCCAGGCGGGGCATTTTCATATCCGAAACGATCAGGTCAAAGGTAGACTCTTCGAGCCGTTCCACGGCTTCAAGTCCATCGCCGGCCAGAGTGATATCGTGTCCGGCTCGTCGGAGCTGCCTGCCCAATAGTGTCCGCAACGCTTCTTCATCATCAACAACTAAGATTTTTGCCATAACCAGTACTCATACATTAGGCCGCTAATTTTATCTCGCGCGGCATACCTAAATTTGCCAGAGGCAGTTTAATCGTAAAAACTGCTCCGTCTTTACTAGCGACTTCTATTGTTCCTTGATGCTTCTCAATTATGCTATGACTGATCGAGAGGCCCAGCCCGGTTCCTTTGCCGGCTTCCTTTGTGGTAAAGAACGGATCGAATATAGAGCGCAGAGCGTGTTGGGGAATTCCCTCCCCGTTGTCGCTGAAAATGACGACGGCGTGGTTGTTCTCAACGCGGGAGGTAATATTGATGGCTGCCTGCGCCCGGCCGTCGAGAGCGTCTCGCGCATTGGTCAAAAGGTTGATAAACACTTGCTCCAGTTCATTTGCGTCTCCAATTACCGCCGGCATGTCATCGCTCAGGTTAAGGCGGACATCAATATCATGCGATTTAAGCTGTGCTCCGATCAGGATGAAGCAGCTCTCAATAACCTGGTTCACATCCACTTCCACCTGCTCATAGCCGCCGGCGCGGCAGAACGTCCGCAGATGCTTGATAATCTTCATCATGCGACTGGTCTGTCCTTCAATAAGGATGACGTCTTCCTTCATGTCTTCCGTGAGGATAGGATCCATGCGAAGCTGCTGCGAGACGCCTCGAATAATTGCCAGTGGCTGGTTGAGCTCGTGTGCTATGCCGGCTGACAGAGTGCCGAGCGAGGCCAGTTTAGCGGACTGCACAAGCTGAGATTCCGCATCTCGCAGCTCGGCATTCCGTTCCTTGAGCGTAACGGCCATCTTGTTGAAGGCGACCGCCAGGTCTCCTATTTCATCGGGCGCGTCCTCATCCACGCGTTTGTCCAGGTCTCCTTCAGCAATAGCGCGCGTCCCCTGCGCCAGCAGCAGAACAGGATGCACAATGCGCGAAGCCAGCACGAGCGCCAAGAGAATTCCCACAGCACATGATATGATCAGGATCAGAATTGCGGATTTCGAGAGACTTTCATTGGCCCGTGTAATGGCCTGCTGGGTCAGCGCCGGGATTCGGGTCGACAATCGCTGGGAGGCGATGGCTGTCGCCTCCGACATTTGCAGATCGATATGCCTTTCAGTCTCCCGAGCTTGCTGCTGGATAGCGCGACTCAGATGAGATATCTCGCTCCTGGTCTGTCGAACGCTGCCCTGCTTTAGCTGCTCAACAACGTTTGCTGACCTGCCTTGAAGCTGGGCAAGCGTCGTATTTTGGATGAGCAGAGAGTCATTCTGAAGATGCTTCGATGCGACCTGCTCCGCCTTGTCAATTTGGCCATGCATCTGGCTCAGCGCATCCTGAGTGTTCTTGCTGATATCTGCTTCCAGAGCCGCAACGGGCTTCATGACCTCGTCTTCCGGCTCGGCCACTATAACACGCCACTGCAGCGGATCCACTTCGGCGCTTTTCTCAATTAAGGTCCCCTTCGTCTTGCGCGGAGCGAGAATTGGATTGCCGTCTCGATCGACGATGTATGCAAAACCTCGCTGCCCAATGAGAGTGTTCCTGACTTCGTCCCAGATATCGGCATAGGAGAGTCGAGCGGTGAGCACGCCGAAGACCTTGCCGCGATATACCTCGATGGGGACGGCCAGACGCAGAGTTGGCGCCTCTCCTATTGCGCTCACACTCTCCATCCCAATGTACTCGGCATCTGCCATGGCCGTTTTAAAATAGGGAGCGTCCGGATAGACCCCCATATCGGCCGCAGTAACGACGCGATCCGACGCCGACATTGCAATCTCCCGGCCGCTTGCATCCATCACAGAAACCTGGATCAGCATGGGGTAACGACGCACAAGCGCATCAAGAGTCGCCTTATCGTCGGCAGTGCCGGCATCCTGCAGGTTAGGCATCTGAGCGACCAGGTTCAGGTAGTTTAGATAGTCGTTGGCCGGATCCGCGACAACGACGGCAAGGCGATGAGCCTGTTCCTCGATCGTTTTATTGATCATGTCGCGCATTGCGCGCTCGATCCGGCGCGATGCCTGCTTTTGAGTGTCTGTCGCCGATTGCGCAAACACAGTCGTCATATTCTTGCTGACTTGCTTGAGCGTCGTACGGTTTGTGGACAGCGACTTTTGCATGGCATTCTGGAAACTGCTGTGCGTCGCCGACGAAAAATCGCGTTGCGTCCATCGCAACGAGTCGGCCTGAATCGCCTCCATCTTTCGCGATATGGATTTCACGGCTGTGTCGGATATTTTCGCAGCCTGTCTGCTGGTCTGATGATTGGCGGCATTGCTTACTTGTTGGAATTCCATGCCTGCTGTCTTGATCGTAGACTGGTTGATCGATCCCATAGCGCGTGTCGTGCGCCGGATCTGCTCCTGGCCGATGTGTCCCAAAACAATGACGGTGGCAATCAACGGCAGCGCCACGACGGCCACGAATACTAGAACCAGTCGCCTTGCAAAGTGGCTATTCCAGATGTGGTTTTTCATGACTATCGGTCTTTCGCCTTGCTGTCCACGACTTCATCGGCCAGATGCAGCATGGAATCGGGGATCTTGATCCCGAGGTCGCGCGCAGCATCGAGATTCACGGAAAGCTGTGTCTTGCGCGGCCCACGCACACGGACGTCCGCAGGCTTGCTGCTGCCGTCGATAATGGGAACCGCCATTTCAGCCATCATATCGCCTAAATCGAAGAGGTTTGCGGAAAGCGCCAGCAGAGCGCCGGCATGCACCATTCCGCTTGAACTTCCGAGAATGGGCACCTTGTGATCCTTCGAAAATTGGAGGGCGCCGGTAAACGCCTGCGGACCGGTTGAGGCCGGATCGGGGATAACCCAGATTGCATCGACCTTTCCGGCAAGCTGATCCAGGGCATTCGTTGAAGAGTTCTTTTCCTCAGTGACAGGAATCGCCACGATCTCAGCGCCAAGTTTGGCCGCATCCTGCCTGGCGCGGTCAAGCATGTCAATCGAAGTTTTATCTCCGTCCGTGAAGAGGACACCGACACGTTTGACCTGGGGATCGGCTTCGATGAGGGCTTCAATTTGCTTTCCGGGACTGACGAGGATTGTGCTGCCGGTGAACACACCACGGGGATTCTCGATGGATTGAACCAGTCCAAGCCTGACGGGATCGAGGATCATACCGAATAGCACGGAGGTATGCGGTTTTTCTCCGGCCACAATACGAGTGGCATCCGTACCGAGCGTCAATATCAAATTGCTTGGATCGTGAAGCTGACCGCGTACCGTCTTGGTATCTTTGGTCTCGCTTCCAGTCAGCGCGATAACCACAAAATTTAAGCGCTCACGCGTATCGTATCCACGGATCTTCAATCCATGCTGAAAACCGTCTACGGCGGAGTTATAGAAAGAATTGTCACGCGTTTCGATGACCACCACGCGGGGTGACGAGGAGGATTGCGCACAGGAAGGTCCACTATAGACTGCTGCCAATAGAACTATAGCGAGCCTGTTCAATTGCATAAGGCTCCATCGGAAAACTTTCAAATCTTAACCTTGGCACAGCAGCTTTCGAACGAGGTCATGGCCGGCCTGTCGCCGTATCACGGCAAGCTATGTGATTGTTCCATAGATACGTATCAGACGGCAGAAGTAATTTTCGAGGGTGATTGATTTGAAAATCAGGGGATATCAGTGACAACAACAGAGGCAGGTGACGGAGGATGTCACCTGCCTCATATCATGTGTCCGATCAGGCATCACGGAGAGCCTGTCAAACCGAAAATCAAGTAGTTAAGAAATCGACTGTTCTTCAGCTCAGTCCGTCTATCCCCGAAGCGCTTACGGAATAGGGCAAGAAGCATAGCTTGCTTGGCTTACCGGGAACTCTCTCCCATGAGCGAGTTCTTTGCGCAACCGGCTTCGATCCTACCATTTCCAGGTCCACATCGAAGAGGACGAACGAGTCAATTTATCGTTTCTTATCGGCCGTCTCCTACAAGCTGCGGTGGCGTCATATAGTTATACTGCCTCCTTGATCCTGCTGGAATGTTCTACACCTTATTATACGGTGTTTTTAAGAGCATTGTTACCCATGACGGCATATTTACGATAAATTTTCAAACTGCCCATGCCAACCTCTACCTGTTCAGTCATCGACTAAGATGATAGAGAACCGATTTGGTTCGCTGTCGAAGCGAACATCGAATGCGGAGAATGATGCTTGCCTCATAATCTTGGGGGCTTGTATGTAGTGCTTATTCAGCCCAGGTTCGGCAGCACTGCCAAGCTTAAAGGTAGGATTATGTTCCATTTGTCCGGCGCATTGACAGTCCCGGCAACCTCCCGTACAATAGACACGATCGCGGCCGTATGGAGTATGAGCGGCGATTACATTTTTTGGAGTGCTGCACGTTGGTTCTCGCTCACTATGGCCGGTTTATCTCATCCTTCACGGCCATCCTGGCTTTGTTGTCTCCGGCTCATGTCAACGGAAAAACGCCTGATATTCCGGCCGCCCGCCCGGCAAATATCAAAGAAAATAGCTTAGCCGCTCGTTCCGAACCTTCCATGGTCAGGCCGCCGTTTTCGCAGCAGCCGCGGCAGATCGGTCATAAGCCATGGGCCGTCATTTGTGTGCGCTTTGCCGACGTTACAGCAACGCCGCACCCCCTGAGCTACTATACATCTATTGAAAGCTCGACCTATCCCGGAGTAGACAACTTCTGGCGCGACCAAAGCGGCGGCAAAGTCGATTTTGCCGGCACGCAATGCTTCGGCTGGTTCAACCTTCCACATCCAAAGAGCTATTACGTCGATCCCGGCTCATCCTCAGGCATGGACTGGGATACGCTGCGCCGCGATGCGGTTGCCGCTGCAGGCCCGGACGTTCACTTCGAAGACTTCTACGGCATACAAATCATGCTCAATGACTCCTTGTCGTCCTGGAGCGGTATCGGCGTCAGCAAGTTCAAAATGACTATCGGCGGCGTCGCACGCGATTGGGCGGTGACGACCGTGGCGCCGGTCGGACAAAACCTTGCAACGATCGCGCATGAATGCGGACACGGCCTGGGGCTTCCCCACTCAACTGGAACCAACGGTCAAATATATAGTTCGACATGGGATATCATGAGCGGAGGCTCATGCGGCACTCTTGCATGGCAGAAAGAAAAGCTTGGGTGGATACCAAAAGAACGCTGCTATGTGGCGAGTCCCGGCACATCGAAGACATTCGACCTTGAGCGATCGGACCAGCCGGTATCCACATCGAATGTTCTTCTTGTAAAGATCCCTATTGAATCGGGCGGACAATTCTACACGGTAGAAGCCAGGCGGCATTCCGGCTACGACGACGCTTCCCGCTTGCCTACAGAAGCTGTAGTCATCCACAAAGTGGATCTATCCCGCGAGAGCCCGGCCTGCCTTGTTGCCGGAAGCGCCGCCGCCGATGCCGCCGGTGGTGTATGGCGTCCCGGCAAAACATTCACAGATCCGGTGAACGGTGTAACCGTATCCGTGAATGCTATAACCGCATCCGGCTTCAACATTACGGTTAAAATGGCGCAAAGCGCTCCAGGCGCAACACTCGTAACGACAACGGCGGACTCCGGCCGAGGCTCACTGCGCAATGCTCTGCTCGCCGCCCTTGAGATACCCGGTTCGCCCATAAGATTTGCAATCCCGCCAAGCGATGCCGGCTATCGAAATGGAATTTTCCATATTTCACTTCTAACCGACCTGCCGGAAATCACCTCTCCAGGAACCGTAATCGATGGAATGCCGGCATCGGCCGACAATGCAACCGCATACCGGCCGTCAATTGAAATCGACGGTAACAGCAAGATCTGGTCGGCCCTCACCGTTAAAGCGCCCGATTGTGTTGTGCGTGGTATAGCCGCGGGAGGCTTCGGGGGACCGGCCATCACCATTCAATCACAACAGGCGCGTGTTGAAGGATGTTACATCGGCGTTGCCGCATCCGGCGATACAGCAACACCGAACGGATGGTGCGGCGTATCGCTCGACGGCGCAGCAGATTGCATCATCGGCGGCTCCACGGCCTCTACGCGCAACCTCATCTCCGGAAACGGCGGCTATGGCGTCGGGATTATCAACGGATCGTCGGGTAACAAAATCTGCGGAAACTGGATCGGTCTGAACGCCGGCGGCGTAACGGCGATCCGCAATTTAGAAGGCGGTATCCTGGCAGCTTCAACGGCGCATGGGAACCAGCTTGGAGGCACGCTGCCGGGTGAAAGCAATGTCATCTCCGGAAATGGGCACACCGGCATCCGGATCGGCGACCCAGGCACAACGGCAAATACGGTTATCGGCAATTACATCGGCACCGATAGAACCGGCGCTATCGCCATTCCGAACGGGCTTGCCGGAGTGGTTATTGCAAACGGCGCGACGGGAAATATCATTGGCCGAAGCGAAACCGCAGCAAGAAACATCATATCGGGCAATGCCGAATTCGGCCTGCAGCTTGACGGCACCGGGACATCAGGTAACATCGCGATCGGCAATTACATCGGGACGGACGCCTCCGGCTTAAAGCGCGTGCCGAACAGCATCGGCGGTATCCGCATCGACAAGGCAGCATCGGCAAACATTATCGGCGGCCCAGGCGCTGCAGACGGCAACCTTATTTCCGGCAATGGCGATTATGGGATCATCATAAGAGATACCGGAACTTCGGACAATACCGTTCAAGGCAACCGGATCGGTATCGGTTCCGATGGAACGACGGCCCTTGGACATAATGAAGCCGGCATTCGGCTATGCTCCGGAGCAACCCTCAACGTGATCGGCGGGATCTCTACGGGTGAGGGCAATGTGATCGCAAACAGCAAGGACGGCATCGACGTCATTGATGCGGGAACGTCGGGCAATTCGATGCGCGGGAACAAAATCTGGGGTGACAAGTATCTCGCCATTAACCTCGTGGGTATAAACAGTGGATGGGGAATAACGCCAAACGATGTCAACGACGGCGATAGCGGTCCCAACGACTTGCAGAACTACCCTGTACTCAAACGTCCGGTCGTAGAAGGAGCAACGATTAAAGTAAGCGGCGAGCTGAATACCACTCCCAATACACGCTGCGCCATCGATCTGTATAGCGCTCAATCCGAGCCGGGCAGCTTTCATCGCGATCCGAAAGAGTTTCTCGGCACGATGACAATCACAACTGATGCCTCCGGCAATGCGGAGTTCACATACGACCTGGACACCGCTCGATGCGCGCCCGGCACATTGATTACGGCTACGGCTACAAATCTCACCACAATGGATACGAGCGAATTGTGCGATAATGTGTCTGCCGCCAATTCCGGCCTCAAATCACTGGCATTGAGTCAGGAATCTACTCTGGGCGGGGCTCAGATCATAGCGACGGCGACGCTTCAAAATCCCGCGCCGTCCGGGGGCGCGATTGTGCGCCTTTCGTGCGCCGATCCGCTGCTCATTCCCCAGGGAACGTGGGTTACCGTACCTGAGAATGCGGTGTCGGTATCTTATACGATCAAGACCCGGCCGGTGGCCACACCCTCTAAAATCACCGTCATTGCCCAAATGGGGTCAGATACCGCCTCCGCCGACTTGCAGGTAACGCCTCCGCAAGTCAGCCATATTACGGTTTCTCCAAATCCGGTCGCTCCCGGGGCGTATCTCTCTATTACTGTTGATCTGACAGGACAAGCGCCTGAAGGCGGTAGGCCCGTGACTCTTGCAGTCAATTCCAATGTGATTCCGCTTGCGTCAAAGACAATCACGGTACCGGCATGGGGAAAGTCACAGACCATATCGCTCATATGTCTGCCGGTGGCGAACGATACGGCAGCGACAATAACCGCATCTACCGACGGCATCACGGTTAGCGGCGACGCAATGGTGTCCGCGCCTACCGTGACTGCCGTTACTCTTGGAACGACGTCAGTAAATGCGCCGACAACCTTGATTGGACGAGTGGCGCTAAACGGCCGCGCCGGCGCGAGTGGCCGCCGGGTTCAGCTGCAGAGCAGCGATCCCGCAGCCGCGTCCGTTCCCGACTATGTGACAGTGACGGACGGCGCATTCACGATTCCATTCAATATAACCGCACACTCCGTGGCAGGCGATACGCAGGTCAGAATCACAGCGACAACCGGCACGACATCCCAGTCAGTCGTACTGATGCTGCGCGGATCGTAGATTCCCCTCCCCACCCCCTCCCCGGAGGAGAGGGGCTTTCAGATTAGGAGACGTTTTCGAACATGTATCCTAAGTCTGACGCCCTCTCCTTCGGGGAGGGCTGGGGAGGGGAGCCTGCGATTACTATGCGGTTCGCAGGCTCTCCTAATGCGGCTGCGTCTCCAACACCAATAACGACACGGCCTGGCGGGGAAGATCGATCGTCAACCTGATGCGACCATTTTCGACGGAAGCCGGCTGCGGGGCATGCAATACGCTTAGCTCAGATGCCTTCTCCAGCTGCTTATACTGTTCCCCATTAGGCGACTGCGGAGATCCCATTTCCTTCCAGGCTGTGTATGAGTTGCTGTGGCTTTCATCAATGCGGTAATGGGTAACGTGAAGATCGCCATCAGCCCACGCCAGACCGGCAATATCCAGTGTGACGGCGGCAGTCATTCCTGGGACATCGTCGTCATGGTAGTGCCAGACAAGGACGCTAACCTTTCCGCCGTCGAGAGCGGCCAACGCTGAAATATCGGGTTCAGCTCGAACGCCGGAGCGGCGGACGGCTTCTAAATCGGAATGGGCAGGATGACGCACGGAAAGGCGATCACCGCTCATCTTGCTGAACATTCGAAAGGCATTGAGCACAGGCAGATCGATGCCGTTCGTGGAAAGCTGGCGGAAGCCGGCAAAGTATGGCTCATCTTCGAACTCAAATGCCCAGGTCAATGCGCCTTCCAGATTGACGCCGTGCTTGGCGGCGAGTTCATGCATCCGTGAAAAACTGGCGACGGTGTATGACGGATAGAGCGTGCCGTTTCGATAGCCGAGCTGCGGCCCCTTACAGGCTGCGCATCCGTCCGGGTCAGCTTCGCCAATAACGATCGGCTTGTCCTTGAACTCCGGAAACGAAGCGATCACCGCAAAGGCTCCGTCAATATCCTGGAGCTCATTGGCGATTCCCATTCGCACGTGGCCGTCTACAAATTTCGGGCCGCCCTTTGCATGGAAGGCCAGGAAATCGAGCGGAGATCCCGTCTTTCCGGTAACGTGGTTCGTTCCACGGGCACAATGCTCCAGGAACTGCTTGAGGAAGTCGCCTCCCGGTCCGCCGGCCACTTCCGGTCCCCCAACCCGCGCCGTTGGCAACGCCCTGCGGACGGCATCGACAGAGTAGTCGTAGAGCTTGAAGTACTCCTCCCGCGTACCGCGCCAGTAGCCGATATTGGGCTCGTTCCATACCTCCCAGTACCAGGATTCGACTTCTTTGCGGCCATACTTCGCCACAGAGTGCGTTACCCACTGGAATATCAGTTCAGCCCATTTGCCGTAGTCTTTGGGAGGATAGGTCCAGCCGGTATAGATCTCATCGTAAGATGCCGCCGGGGTCCAGTGGTGCCGGTATGGAACCGGATGAGTAGACATCGCCTCGGGCATAAATCCAATCTGAACGTAAGGCTTCACGCCGCGCTTGAGGCCGGCGTCGAAGATCGCGTCGACGATGGTCCAGTCGCATACCGGATTTCCATGCGCGTCCTCTGTGTAAGCGTTGGTAGATCCCCACTTCAGCGCAGGCTTGCCGTCTCCTGTGGTGAGCAGGTTATGCGTGCGGAAGTAGACATGATTATGCTTCAGGCTACCCAGTGCTCCCAGAAGCTTCTCGCCGTTCGCCATCGTGGCGTAATTGGGCTCATCCCCTCCAAAGAAACGCCAGATCGGCTTGAGTTCGCCAAGCGGCTTGCCGGCATCGATAGCCAGAGTAACCGGAATATATGCATCTGCAGCCGGTGCGCCGTCTGCAGCGGCGGCGAACAGTTTACGGGAAGCCAGTGCCATACCAAACATCGCAATTACCTCTCGGCGGGAAACGTCTCGTCTACGGGACATATTTCAAGACCTCTGTGAAGAATCGACATTCGCCGCTGCCAAAAGCTTACGGCTTCATCTGTCCTGTAATTGTCGCTTCGCTTCAAAATTCCTGCTTCAGATGTGAAATCTCTGAAGATCTGACATGGAATGACCTAAATGGTTAAGTGGCACTATATGTGAAAGGTCTTTATGCATCAGGAGCAGTAGCTAACGAAGGCCTCCAGTAATTCTCAAGAGCTGCATAAATGCGGTAATCGCGTGGTTGTGCGCAATGTTCAAGGTAGTGAATAATCGCCTGTCTTTCGCGTCGGTTATAACCTGACATGCGTTCGACTGCATACGCGTGCCAATCCATTCCTTCGGCAACAACATTGATTAGCGCCATTGTCTTCAGGGCATCGTCATCAGAATATTGCGACGCAGTAGGCTCCAGACGCTGACGATTGACAAATCCGTGTGTGAGGCTATGCACCGCAATATGTTTTGACGTGTATCCCATCAAGCCTGCAACCATGAAAGCAGGCAAGAAGTACTTGAGACCTTCAGGAGTAAGAAAAGTTGTCGCAGCACTGTTGTCACGTAACAAAGTCGGGTTTGCTTCCTGCCACGTAACACCTTGCAAATTCAAAGCGATTTCGGCAGCTTCATCCCCCATTCTGGATCCGGAGAGATTGCGATCGCCAGGGTATGGAGTGTCTCGAAATGCGTTGCGGATCTCCGCAATCAACGGTGCGACGTCAGCCGCTGGTTCACCAGGATATATCCAATGGTGCATCCTATCTTGAAATTCATCGAAGAGAGGGCGCACAGGTGTGTCTATTCGATTCCAGCCCCACCGGAAGGATTGGGCTGCAAAAAATGAACGAGCGTCGGGTTCATCTTTCAGGAACAGGCTCAGGAAAGTGGCAACCACAGCAAATTGGTCGTCCGTAAGCAGCGCAGTTTTGCGATCGAATTTACGATCGCCGCCAGCGTAGTAAATTGCGTGCGCACTTGGGCTTATATAGCTGAGCGTCGAATACATGCTGGCCTCTGGATCACCAAAACGATCTAATGAGTCCAAGAGCATAGCAGGAAGATAATGCTGGAAAGCCTGGGCGCTAAGATAGCAAAATGCGGACCAGCGCGCCTCTAAAAATTCAGGTGATAAATCGCGCCAGTGCTTGCCTGACAGCTCGGCACGAATCGCATATGCTCCCGATTGGTCACGGGCAGTCGGCTCTATGATAATATTTTCCGGCTCAGGAACGGGAACGCCATCGAACGCCTCTACAATTTTCCTTCGGACTTCAGCGATTCTGTCCATCAATCCAGTATCCTCCGAACGGCCAGCCATCCAGCATAGTTCAACTTCCATCGTACCTTTTGCGTGCGACTCTGTGCGTTCAACTTTTAGTCGCCCCGACGCACAGAGAAGGCCAGCTGGCAATGAGGCCGAAAAAGAAACGCTGGCTCGCAGTGTGCAGCGCCCTATTGACGCGGCAGGCCAACTATGCTATTATTTTCAAAATGTTCACTAAACATAATTGAACAAGAATAAACATTTAGATTTACAAAGGTCAGCATCGCTATCCGTATCGAAATCTCACGAAGCAAGGCTCGCCAAAGATGACAACATTGGAATTGATTTCAAGGCGCACGGCTGTCGCCGCGGCGCTAGTCTCCGGCCTGTTATGTTCTGCGGTTCCGGCATATTCAGCTGCCGTCTGGCAGTGGTCCGTTCCCGTTTCCGGCGGAACGGACAAAGCTGGCCCATCACGGGCGTTTCTCTGGATACCGCAGGACTGCGGGAAAGTACGCGGTGTCGTCATCTCCCAGAACAACATGGAAGAAGAGATGATCCTGGAGAATCCGCGATTCCGGAAGGCTCTCGCTAAGCTCGATTTCGCCGAAGTCTGGGTATCGCCGGCGTTCAGTGGCCTTTTCCGTTTTGACCAGGGCGCAGGTGACGTCTTTAATTCTTTCATGAACAACCTGGCTGATCAATCCGGATACTCCGAGTTGAAGTTCGTTCCGATCATCCCCATGGGCCACTCAGCACAGGCGAGCTGGCCATACTACTTTGCCGCATGGAATCCGGGCAGGACGCTGGCGGCGCTCTCGGTAAGCGGTCAATGGCCCTACTTCCGGGACAAGATGTTTGCGCCGGATATCTGGGGGGATCGCACTATCGACGGCATCCCCTGCCTGGAGACCATGGGCGAGTATGAATCGGCCGATACATGGGCGAACGAAGGCCTGCATGAGCGGCAGCAGCATCCCCTATTGCCTCTGAGCATGGCCGCCGGCCCGGCGCAAAGCCACTTCGTTGCGGCCGACGCAAAAATCGACTATCTTATCCTCTACATCCGAAAGGCGACGCAATATCGGATACCAAGGGAATGGAACGGAGATTCTGCTCCAACTCTGATCCCAATCGATCCGACGAAGACTGGCTGGCTCGTCGACCGGTGGCGAAAGAACGATCCCCCTGCCGCGCCTCCTGCGCCTGTGGGCCAGTACAAAGGCGATCCCGGGCAGGCATTCTGGTACTTCGACGAAGAAACCGCTCAGGCAACGGCAAAGTATGAAGCGGCGTATCGCGGAAAGAAGACGGATCTGGTCGGCTATATCCAGGACGGGCAGATGGTTCCGCAGAGAAACGAGCACCTTCAGGTCGACTTGAAGTTCGAGCCAGACGCCGACGGCGTAACATTCCACCTTGGCGGAGCGTTCTATGACACTGTTCCCGGAGGCAGCCCCAGGCCGGCCAATTGGACAGGCCTCCCGGCAGGCGCGCCGATAAGTCATGCATCCGGCGGCAGTCCAATCTCGATCGACCGTATTACAGGGCCGTTTGAAAAGATCGGCCCCGATACTTTCTCTGTGCGTCTTCAAAAGGAGACGATCGGCACAGAGGATCGTTATGAGTTGGTGTTCGCCGAAACCCATCCCGGCGACAACGAATACAGGCCTGCGGTGCAGCAGGCGCATATGTTTATTCCGGCGCGCAACACTTCAGGCGCAGAGCAGCGCATTACGTTCCCGGCAATACACGACCAAAAATCAAACGTTAATTCTCTGAAGCTCCAGGCTACATCTGACGCTCACGTTCCGGTTTACTACTACGTGAGGCAGGGACCGGCGGAGATCGTAGGCGGCAATACGCTCAAGTTTACAAAAATTCCTCCGAGCGCAGCATTTCCAGTAAAGGTAACTGTCGTCGCATGGCAATATGGACGCTCCGTGGAGCCTCTGCTCAAAACAGCGCAACCGGTCGAGCGGACGTTTAGCATCGTAAAGTGACCCGGACATCAGAAAGACCATCATGCGAATCAAATCTCTTTGCGTACCGGCAATGATCATGCTGACCGTTTGCGCAGCAACTCCCATGGTTCACGCCGACGACGTTTGGCAATATTCGGTGCGTGTCGGCCAGGAGCCGCTCCGGCGGGCATATCTCTGGATACCGCCGAAAGCGAAGCACATTCGAGGAGTAATCCTTGGCGTGCAAAATATGCTGGAGCAGCCAATGTTTGAGGATGATGTCATTCGAAAGGCTGCGGCCGCATCGGATTTAGCCATCGTCTGGATGTCACCACGCGACGACTTCGACGACAAGAACCAGCCAATCAGGACATTCAACCCGCCTCAAGATTCGGCTCAGGCTATCCTGAAAATTCTGGCCTCTCTGGCCAGGGAATCGGGATACACGGAAATTGAGAACGCGCCGCTCATCGTAACGGCACACTCCGCTTCGACACCATTTGTTTACGGAATTGCGGCAACAATTCCGTCGCGCATCATCGCCATCTTCCCTTACAAGGGCTGGATTCAGCACATGACGCCCGGCATCCCTACCCTGCACACAACATCCGAATACGCGGAGGTAGGCGGCGAGAAGTGGGGCGAAGTGTGGCGCAAGGATACGGCGTCTACCATGAAGGAGAGAATGGCCGGTGAAAATGTGTTGGCCGGCGAGTTTGTGGAAATCGGCAATGGTCACTTCGAATGGAACCCTGAGGCAGCGCCGGTCCTCGCCATGTTTATTCGTAAGGCAGTTCAATTCCGTCTGCCATCCGCTTCAGCAACAAAGGGAGCGTTGGATCTTAAAGGAATCGATCCAAAATCGGGATGGCTAATCGATCCTGATAAGTTTGGAACACCTGACGGCAAACCCATTCCCTATGCGCAATGGCACGGCGATGCTACAAAAGCGCTGTGGTATTTCGATGAAGAGATGGCGCGAACAGTCAACGACTACGCGGTCACGAGACTCGCCAAAAAGCCGCAAGTAATCGATTTCGTGGAAAATGGACAGCCTATTTCACTGGCAAAGGGTGGAATGGCCGACTTGCACCCGATATTCCTGTCCGACGGAGCGACATTCAAGGTAGAGGCGCGATTCCTCGATCGGTCACCCGTCCAGATTTACGGAGGGGCCTCAGTCGGCCATACTGCCGGCCCGATCATGTTCAAGGTCAGCAGCGGCGCTCTTGAGCAGGTTGGACCGGACACATTTCGCATAGCAATGCGCCGAGGCGGTCTTATCCAGCAGGGTTCGCCATGGGAACCCTGGATCATGGCTTATCACGAAGGCGATAGTGAGTATCGGCGGGCAGACCGGCCAGGACATCCATGGCTCAATACGGTCAACCGCGATGGAACAATGCAACTCATCGACTTCGCCCGTATCGGTGACCAGCGTGCAGGCATCAAGTCGCTAAAGCTGCGCGCCACGTCCGATACCGGATTGCCGGCGCAGTTCTACGTGATATCGGGACCGGCGACATTAAAGGACAGAGACATACTGGAGTTTCAACCCATTCCACCGCACTCCAAGTTCCCCGTGCGCGTGGTAATCGGAGCCTATCAATGGGGACGCACAGTCGAGCCGAAAGTCCAGACTGCGGGGCCGATTGTGCAGGAGTTCTTCCTGACAAAGTGACGAAGAAGGTTTCCATCTTGCCAACAACATTGAGAACTGCTTTTCCCGGACAGACAACCTTGCTGGCGGGTCCCATTCGCGATCGTTTCGAGAAGAACCGCAAATACGTCGCCAGTCTTTCCAGTGTCAATCTGCTGCGTCCTTATTTATTCGAAGCAGGACTTTGGAACTACTCGGGCTCATCGGGTACGACGGTCGGCGCGCTAGCGGAGGACGGACCGACGACATGGCACTGGGGCTGGGAGTCGCTGACATGCGACTTGCGCGGACATATCCTGGGGCACTGGCTGTCTGCCACAGCCCACATCGGCGCGCAAACCAGGGAACTTGAGCTACAGGCGAAGTCTGCTCATATCGTTTCCGAGCTGGGGCGCTGCCAGGAGGCGAACGGCGGCGAATGGGTAGGGCCTTTTGCAGAGAAGCTGCTTCACCGAATAGAGCGTGGCGATGCCGCATGGGCGCCGCAATATACGCTGCATAAGCTGCTGATGGGTCTGCTCGACACAGCCCAGGTCTCTGGGAATAAGCAGGCTCTGGACATCCTGATCAAGTTCGCTCGTTGGTTCTCTCGATGGACGGATCCATTCACGCGTGAGCAATTGGATGATATCCTGGACTGGGAGACAGGCGGCATGCTGGAGGTGTGGGCCGGGTTGTTCGCGATCACGAATGATCCGCAGCATTCCGAGCTAATCCGCCGATACGACAGGAGGCGATTCTTCGATCGTCTGCTCGACGGCGAGGATGTCCTCACAAACAAGCATGCGAATACGCAGATCCCGGAGATCCTCGGAGCAGCACGGGCATGGGAGGTTACCGGCGATGACCGATGGAGAAGAATAGTAGAGACATTCTGGCGTTCCGCGGTCACGGAACGCGGAACCTACTGTACCGGCGGAGGATCGTGCGGCGAGGTTTGGCAGGCGCCCTATCAACTCTCGGCGCGACTGCACAGCCCTCACGAGCACTGCACCGTCTACAATATGATGCGCCTCGCCCAATATCTGTATCGCTGGACGGGAGATACGGAATATGCCGACTACTGGGAGCGCAACTTCGTAAACGCAGTCCTTGGCCAGCAAAATGCGGATACGGGCATGGTGAGTTATTTCCTGCCCATGGCGGCCGGAAGCAAGAAGACATGGGGCACGCCGACCGAAGATTTCTGGTGCTGTCACGGCACATTAATGCAGGCGCACTCATCTTATGATCAGGCGATCTTGTTTGTCGCAGATAACAGTTTCGTCGTAAGCCAGTACCTGCCGTCTCGCACGGCCTTTGACTGCATCGGCACGCGTGTGGAGATCACGATCAAACAGGACGCGCTGCAGGGTGTGAGCGTAGGCCAGAAGTTCTCGCATGTGGGACACATGGCGATTCAGCACGTGCACAACGTGAAGCCTCCCGCACAGCGTCCCGACGCTTACGTATATGACCTGCATATTCGATGTGATAGGCCCGTGGATTTCACGCTCAAGCTGCGAATTCCCTGGTGGATATCGGACAGGCCCACGATCCTTATAGACGGTGAGACACAGGATGTCGCCCCTTATAGACGGTGAGACACAGGATGTCGCCGCGACAGCATCGTCGTTCGCTGAACTTCGGCGGACCTGGCGCGATAACACAATTCGCGTTGTACTGCCCAAGGAACTCACTGTAGAACCTCTCCCGGACCGGCCGGATACGGTCGCCTTTATGGACGGACCACTCGTTCTAGCCGGACTCACGAAGCCGCAAAGGTTAAGGTGCTGCTCGACCACGGTGAAAAGACTGACGTTCGCGATCAATGGGGACATGTAACTCCTCTTATGTGCGCCGTTAATATCGGCAGCTTCGATATCGTTAAACTCCTCCTGGCCCATGGCGCAAGCCCAAACTACACAAATATCGACGGCAAAACGCCGCTGATGGCGGCGGCAGGCAACGGCAATCTTGCGATGGTTAAGCTGCTGGCCGCAAATGGCGCGAATGTCGCCACAATTGAGAGGAGTACGCTGCCTCCTGAACTGGCGCACGATGTTAGCGACAAGAGCATCCTCATGTGGGCAGTTGAGGGCTGCAATTCGAAGATCGTCAGCTACCTGCTCGCGAGACATGCCGCTCCCAATCTGCGTGATCGTACCGGGGATTCCGTGCTCGTCTACACGGCGCGAACCGGCCGCACAGATATCTTCCGCCTGCTGCTTGCCCATGGGGCAAAATTGGATCGCGGGCGCGACTCCTACCCTGCCCTATCGACAGCGATACGGTCAAATCGCGTCAGCATGATTGACTTGCTGCTAAAGCTTCATTTAGATCCGAACGCGCACGATAAGGTGGGGTTTACGCCCTTGATAGACGCTGCGATGCAGAACAGCACAGCGATCGTCCACCTGCTGCTCGACCGCAAAGCAATTGTCGATGCGCCAACCCATCAGGGGGAGACGGCATTGATGCTCGCGGCGTATCATGGCGCTAACGATGTCATTCGGATACTGCTGACTCATGGCGCGCATGTGGACGCGCGCAACGATCGCGGCGAAGCGGCATTGATACTTGCCGCGCAGCAGGATCAGCCAGAGACAATCGACCTATTGCTGAAACATGGCGCGAAAGTGGATGCCGGAGATAAAGCTAATGCCACGGCACTGTTTCATGCTGCTCTTCAGGGGCATCCAAAGTGCGTGAAGATTCTACTTGATCGTGGGAGCAATGCAAACGCAGGGACGTCGTTCGGAATGTTGCCACTTGCCGCAGCGGCGAGTGGTGACGGCGAGGCTGATATGGCCGCGATGTTGATCGACAAGGGGGCAAAGGTCAATTCAGTCGATAAGGACGGCAGGACGCCGTTGATGTGCGCCGCCGAGCGAGGCAAGGCGGCATTTGTGCGTCTGCTGCTGGCGAAAGGAGCAAGCGTCAACCTCAAAGCCAATTCCGGCGCAACAGCCTTATCCGATGCAGGACGGACAGGTCATTCGGATGTCGAAGCCATGCTGATCCAGGCCGGGGCGACGCGGTGATCAGGCGTTCACAGATCGAATAGCTACCAGAGCTACATCAAGCCGTTCGACAAATTCGGCCATTTCCCCAAAGTGGATGAACCCGCCGCTGAGCGGGATCGATCCCTCTGCCATAACCGTTACACGCCCGGCGAGCTCGCCGGAATTGCGCCAGTCCGATCTCCAGCCGAAAATCGTCTTTCCAAGGGCGTAAGCAAATCCAACTTCCCACGCCGTGCCCGCATCGGCATCCGTACCGTCAAGCTGCGCAATCACGATTTCCGCATCGCGAATCCCCTGCTCATTTCTGGCGAACACACGGCTTAGAAATTCGTCATAACGTGCTGAGCGTTCCGCCACAGAGTCGATATCCAGAACATGGAGACCTTCGGCAGGATCCGTCATCGCCCATGGGCACATCGTATCGATGCCGATGGCGCGAAGCGCCGGGAGATAAGAACCGTTGTAGAATCGCCTCGTTGGCTCGGTGAATCCAAGTGGACTCGCAATATACGCCTTGATCAGGCGCTCTGACGGCTGGTATGTCATAGCGTTAACGACGTTGAACGCCGGGCATGCAAATACCTTCATGAGCGGGATTTTTACGCCAGCTGCTTGCCTGCCCGGCAGCCTAAATAGGTATACTGATCACGGATATAAGCAGTGAGGATGTCTTGAACTCGAAGGGCACATTGCAAATGATTGAGAACTATAGATGCTTACGCCGGATAGTCATTGCGGCGATAGCGATTTCCACTCCGCTTCTTTCCGGTTGCGGAGCTGCGCAGGACGTGTTTAATGATCTGCAGGGAACATATCCGGTATCGAGCGTAGAACCCAACAAGGCGACGGCCGGTTCCTGGGTTCACGTTAAGGGACAGTTCTATCAGGTACACACGGTCTACTTCGGCGACACTGAGACGACATCTCTGGGAACTGTCGACAAATCCGATATCTACTGCCAGGTGCCGCCAGGTAGCGGCACTGTCGATGTGACTGTAGAAATGGACGCCGGACGGTCGGAGAAGAGATCCAGCGACCACGTTACATATCTGCAATAACGTGGCCGCCGGATCCGGAGCCGGGTTTACTTCTTCGAAGGCGTAAGCCGAACGCTGCGGACGTTAATAGCTCCCCACTTATTGGAATCGTGAGGCTGGACGGTCACCGTGTATAGCCCCGCTTTTGCAAAGTTGATTCCTCCCAGGTTTGCGATTTTGTAGTCCATCCACCCCTTGGTAACGACCGTCCCACTGGTTACGGCCTGCCCCGCGGCCTTCACATCGAACGCCGTTGGGCCGTGTCCGGTGCTGTATTCCACCTGTACGCCATATTTTCCGGCTGCTGGAACCCGCACCGCCCATGATGGATGCTCAGTGGCATAGTCCCAGTATCCAATCAGCGAATGGCCCATTTCTTCCGTGACGCGGATCTGCGAGCCTTTAAGAACCGCATCCTCAGGCATGAGCGATATCGAGCTGTCGGCAGCTGCAGCGACGGGCGGCCTGAACGAAAACTGCGTCGATTGACCAGCGGCAGAAGAACCTCCTATGCTGACGGTATAGTCTCCGTTCTCGACCGCCCACTTCCCTTCCCTATTCCAAATCTCAACCTCATACGGCGTGAGATGGAACGTCACAGCCCGGGTCTCTCCCGGCCTCAGGGAAATACGGCGAAATCCTGCGAGAGCGCGGTCAGGGGTCTCGACACTGGAAGTATTGTGGTGCAGGTAGAGCTGGGCCACTTCATCACCGGCGCGCTTCCCGGTATTCGTCACGTTAACGGTCACGGCGACGTCGACAGGCTTTCCAGGACCGGACGGAACGGCGGTGAGGCCGTCGTAACGGAAGGTCGTGTAGCTCAGACCATGGCCGAACGGAAATAATGGCGCAGCGTTGTTGTCGATGTACCCCTGCCCCTTCGATGGATCGTGGTTGTAGAAATCCGGCAGCGTGCCGACACTCCGTGGAAACGATACGGGCAGGCGTCCGGCCGGATTGTTATCGCCGAAGAGAGTTTCGGCCATGGCCTGCCCGCCGCGCTCTCCGGGGTACCAGGCTTCCAGGATCGCCGGCACATGCTCCGCAGCCCACGGAATGGCCAGCGGACGTCCATTTTGCAGTACCAGAACGACCGGGACGCCCGTGGCAACGACCGCCTCCAGAAGCTGCTGCTGATTGTCCGGCAGATCGAGCGTAGAACGGTCGTAAGACTCACCTGAAATACCCTGCCGCTCACCCAATCCCAGCACAATTACATCAGCCTGCTTCGCCTGCGCCACGGCCGCGTCAATGTCTTTTCCATCGCTGCTAAGCACTTCGGTCTTTTTCGACACGATACTCTTGATGCCGTCGAGAAGGGTAACGAGTGTAGGGTTCGGCCCCGTCTGCGCATAATCTCCCAGTTGAATCGATGCCGCATTCGGACCGATCACGGCGATTTTGCCAATGTCCTTGGAAAGCGGCAGGAGGTTCTTGTCGTTCTTCAGCAGGCACATTGATTCCCGCGATGAACGCAGCGAGAGAGCCAAGTTGCCGGGGCTGCGCATTCTGCGCTCTGCCAGTGCGGGATCGACATATGGATGATCGAAGAGGCCAAGCATGAACTTGGCGCGCAACACGCGACTGACAGCCAGATCCAGTGCAGCAGGAGACAGCTTGCCTGAACGGATGCCGCTTATGATGGCGTTCTGATAAGTTTCATGGTCGAAATCGTAGAACTGCATGTCGACACCGGCCGCAAGCGCCATTCGCACCGCATCGCCCGGAGTTGCGGCGACATGATGGGAGTCGTAAAGCTTCTTGATTGCGCCGAGGTCGGAGAGCACAAAGCCCTGGAAGCCCCATTCTTTGCGCAAGACGGTCGTCATCAGCCAGTAGTTCGATGTACATGGGATCCCGTCGATTTCATGATAGGCCGCCATCACGCCCATCGCCTTGCCATTGCGAAATGCCGGCTCGAATGAGCGCAGCATGATCGTGCGGACCTCGCGTTCTCCCGCATGCACCGGCGACATATTGGTTCCGCCCTCCGGCGAACCATGCCCCGCAAAATGCTTAGGCTCGGCGATAACGGTATGATCTGTATCGAGGCTTGATCCCTGCATTCCCAGCACATATGACAGGCCGAGCTGCCCGGTCAGGTAGGGATCTTCGCCGAAATCTTCCTCAACCCTGCCCCAGCGTGGTTCGCGGGCGACATCCAGAACCGGCCCCAGCAGCATGTTCACGCCCGAAGGCCGCGCTTCGGCCGCAATGCCCGCCCCTGTCTGCCGCGCCAGGTCGGTGTTCCAGGTCGTGGCAAGGTTGATACTCTGCGGGTACACCGTTCCGCTGCGCAGTGAGTTCGAAAAGCCGTGCAGACCTTCCTCAATAAAGATCGCCGGAATGCCAAGACGGTTGTGCTCGATCACCCATCGCTGCATCGTATTATATATTTCAGGCGTGGTGTAAATGTCATGAATACCGCCCGCGCCGAGATTGCCCCAGGTTTTCGCCGCATTCTCCGGAAGGAACTTCGCTCCGGCGCCAAAGTGGGTGTTATCGGCATGTTTATCGACGGCATCAATACCGGAGTACAAATCCAACTGCCGGGCCTTCTCTTCGACCGTCATACGCCGGATCAAGTCCTGAATACGCTTCTCCACGGGAACATCGCGCCGCCGGTATATTGGACTTTGAGGCGGCGCAGCCTGAGCGAAACTCGGAAGTCCGCAGAAAATCGCGCTAAATGATAGCGTCAACGCAGCTTGACCAGCAATGCGCGCATTGGCACGACGACGGTGATGTGAACGATATATCATAAGAGACCTGCTTCGAAGAGATGTAAACGCTTTCAGATATAAGCTTACCGCATTCGAAATGCATATTGCAAGCATTTTCGAAGAATGCGCAAGCGCTTACACACTTGATTTTGTGTGATACATCTTTAGAAATCGCCTACTCGTTCAGGCCCGCAAGAATGTCGCCACGTGATGTCTCAGAAACTTGATAGCGCTTGAGGTTGTTGCCAAGTGTGTCGACAGGTTTCCCGCCATTGTCAATACTGTCTGGGCCGATGCTGTAGAGCGAATAGCCCCTGCCTGTAACTTTGTACTTGAGCGGGCCGCTTCCGAATGGATCCTGAGGAATGGACGGCAGATACATGGGAGCAAGCGCTTCCAGAGAGGCAGGATACGCGCCATGATCCAGTTTGTAAGCGCGCAAAGCAAGAGCTGCGGCCAGCAGGCGTGTATCGACGGCCTTTCTGAGCCAATCAAACCAAATACTGCTGGTTGTAATGACGAGGTACTCGTCGACAAAATTAATTCCGGAACTCGGCGCCACAGCGTCTGCGCGGAATTGACCACCGGTCATTGCGATCACAGCGTCCATACTCGTTGTATATGCATTCATCAGTGCGCGCTTGCTCACTAGCGCGAGGGCCCGAGCCTGCCCCTCATTCACCGCGCCGTTTGGATCCGAACCGGCAACTAAATCAGCTCGCCAGGACTTCTTTTGGAAAGTCTTCATGAGCGATCTCTGCTCATCCCACTTTTCCTCGTTTAGAATCTCACTTAGCGGCGTAGCGTGCAGGTCGATCGATGCAACACGCTGGGCGGCTTCCCGCGTAGTTTTAGCATCGAGATGGGCTACTGTTGGCCACATTGCACGGCGGCCGAGAGCCTGGCAGGCAATTCCCACAAGCATATCGATGACATCGCCGCCGTTGATCGTGCGTTCCCCCATGGTAATGCCATCTAACGCGGTGGCTGCTGCCAACGTATAATTTCCTTGAGACGCCTGCACGAAAGCGGTGTCACGCGTCGCCCGGGCCAGGTGTCTAATTCCGGCCCAACCTGGCGTACCAATGTCGTTATGCTCAGGCGCCATGATTGGAAGCGAAAGCCCCTTGCGCAGCAGCGTCAAAGCGGTGGCGTTTTTGGAGCCCGCCGGTCGATCGCCAGCGATTGTGGCGGCGGACGGGGGCTGGATAAGCCACTGCTCAGGATGAGATGGAGCCTGTGAACCGGTAAGACGTGTATTTGCGCCCGGTCCCTCTACCGCTGCCTTTCCTGCTGCCACCAGATATGCATACCCGTTGGGGGAAGGCTCCTTGTGTGCTGGAATCTTCACAACCGGCATCTTCTCAAGGCTGTTTATGCCGGCCCAGGTCGCGATTCCCGCGAAAAGCCCAACCATGATCATGCCCAGCAGCCACTTCTCTCCACGTGACCATAACACTTTCCGACGCGATTTCGCCTGCTTATCTGGTTGAACGCTCATGCAATGCCTCTTGTCCTTAACCACTTAAGTGTGTTGGCCAATCCTAATCAATCTTTAACGCAGCTATTGATGAGGCGTTTCGAGCTATTTAGTTGTACATTCGCGGACACGTCAAAACCGCACTGCGCCTCCGGTGCCGATAAAGAAATCATCAGAAGCGCCATTCAGGCCGCTGCCGACGCGCACATCCAATTGCGTATTGGTGTTAATCAAGTACGTCAAGCCGGTGTCTAAATAGTGCGTCTGCGGCCGACTACCTTCGGGGTAGAAGCCGTAGTATTCGAAAAAGCTTCCTACACGATCCGTCAGAGTGTAGGCAAATGAGGCGCTGGGATTGAACTGGCTGTAGTGCCCTGTATCATCCGAAATGTAGGAATAATTGGCATTGACGCCAAGACCTAGGCGCTGAGTGAGATCGAAGCCCAGACACAGCTTTACGGTGGGCTGCAGGTCGTGACCGCGTTCGCTGCCGGTTCCCGTCGGCAGCGAAGTCAGAGCGATAACACTTACTGCCGGATGGCGAAGCCCTGTGTATTGTTTACCCTCGCTTAGTCGAATCTTGACTCCAATGTCAGTATCCTCTAAGCCACGATTACTCCCCTCTGGTCCATGATTTACATCGTAGGAGTTTAACCCGATCCGAATTTCCGAATTGCGGCCGGATGACACGCGAATGAGAGCTTCGCCAAACGATTGAGAGGCACTGTGGCGATCCGACTGCGTGTACGTGTAGCCGCCCTCGATTTGGATCTTCCCGGCCGGCACTGTCTCGACGCTTTCTGTGTAGTCCGGCCTATCAGTAACGATTGACTCGATCTCCGTAATCTGAGCAGTCTTCGCGAGTTCCTGAGCACACGCTAAGTGTATCGATATAATAGTAATACATACACTTGTTATCATTGGCGTAATGTATTTGGCAACAGAGTAATGCTTCAAGTATATTTACCTCTAGACAGAATATAATTCACCTGTATTTATTTTTAATTTAACTATGGTTAAATATCGTACAGCATGTATACCCCATGGTTCCAACATTTGTCACCACTGCGGCAACATTCTCATTGCGGAACCACGGGGTAAAGGTCTACAGACTCAGGGCCGTTGCTCTATCCAAGCGCCAGGCACTGGTGAACGAACGCGATTGCCATGCTCCCCTCGCCCACGCTGGACGCCACTCTCTTGATGGATCCGTGGCGGACGTCGCCTGCGGCAAAGACACAGGGCACGCTCGTCTCAAGGAGATATGGATCGCGTTCCTTACTCCATTTTCCGGAAGCCTGCGCATCCGGGCCGGTCAGGATATAGCCTCGTTCATCGCAGGCGATGTCTGCCGGCAGCCAGTCCGTCTCGGCATCTGCCCCGATGAACACAAACAAGGCGCTCGTCTCCAGGATTTCCTCGGTCTGCGTTGCGTTATCCCGGACCGTGATCGCCTCTAGGCTTTCACTGCCGTGCACGGCAGTAACATTGCTGTTCAGCCTGATGAAGACATTCGACTTGGTGTGAAGCTGCGCTATCAGGTACTGTGACATCCCCTTCTCGATCGACGAAGAGCGAATCAGCAGTGTGACACGATGCGCGTAGTCCGCAAAGAACATCGCCGCCTGCCCCGCGGAGTTTCCGCCACCGATCAGGTAGACGTCCTTGCCGCGAACACCAAGCGCCTCGGTGCGCGCCGCGCCGTAGTAGACACCACGCCCCACCATCTTTTCCGCGCCGGGAACAGGCAGAGGGCGCCATGATACGCCTGTCGCCAGGACAATCGTGTGGGCATTTATGGTGAGATTGCCGTCGAGGACGACCTGTCTGTAAGGCTGATCCGTTTTGATCTCTGTGGCTACGCGGGTCACGACCACTTCCGCTCCAAATCGTTTCGCCTGCTTCAGAGCGCGATCGCTGAGCTCGGACCCGGACAGCCCCGCCGGAAAGCCGAGGTAGTTCTCGATCCGGGAGGATTCCCCTGCCTGACCACCCGGCGCTTCGCGATCGATCATCAGTGTCCGCAGTCCTTCGGACGCTCCATAGACGGCTGCAGTCAAGCCGGCCGGTCCCCCGCCGATAATAATGACATCATACATGTCACTCTTGGGCGTCGTCGGCAAACCAAGGCGCTCGGCGACATCCCGGCGGCTTGGGGCGCAGAGAACAGTGCCATCCATGAAAACGACGGCCGGAAACGGTCCTTTGCCGGCCGCCTCGGGAATGAGAGAGGCAACATTTTTGTCCTCGGGATCCAGCCAGCGGAAGCGCTGCCGGTTGTTGGACAGAAACTGACGCATCCCGTAACAATCATGGTCCCATGCATGCCCGACGACAAGTGTTCTGCCGATGGGAGTCTGAATGGCGATGCGCTGTATATTTGCCACTCGAAGGGCCATCGTCTGCACAATGGCGGCCGCAAGCGTTTCGGAGCGAACCATCATATTGTGGAAGTCGAGGGGATCGAGACGCAGCAGATGGACGTCGTTTTTAGCCCGCACACTTGCAACGGCATTGGAACCTAATAGGAGCGGCACTTCGCCGAAATAGTCACCGGGATGATACTGGGTCAATTCCTGCTCTTCACCGCCCACGGATTTGGTAATGTCGACGTCTCCGGAGAGAATGAAGAAGAACGCAGGCTGTTGCCCCTCATGGATCACCCACTCTCCCGCGTTCACGTGAACGTCGGCAACGTTCGCAGCCAGCTCGTTCAGCTCGGAATCGTCGAGAACGGCAAGTAGAGGTATAGTTCTGAGAATCTCTTGTGTAATCATAGGACTTCCTGTTGAGTATACCTATTTGCAGATTTGGAATGACTGTGGCCGTTCTAAAGGGCACCCGGCCAGATTTTTCATGCAGGATGGTTTGATGAAGCTTCACTTTCATAAATGGATTGAGCGCGACAATGTAACCGCCGAAATGAACCAGGCGGCATCGCGAGAAGCCGTCGATACGGCAGAACGCTCTCTGAGCGAACAGGATCGCCTTGGTGGATCGTTTGCATTTCCGCCGTCATACCTTCAGTTCCTCACCTGCTTCGACGGCGGCTTCGTAACATATCAGAAATCGGAATCAGATCACTCCCTAGGGGTAAGCTTTCTCGGGACAGGTGAGCATTGCGAAGCCTGGAATAGCCTGCCCCATTACAACGCCGCTGACAGCGTATTGATGAACCATAAGATCGACGTTTACCATTCGATCGAGCCTCTTGTTGTGTTTGCACTGGATGAAGACAGCAACTTCTGGGCGTTCGATCCCGGCGTTTACAATACAGACGGAGAGATGAGTGTTGTGTACATCGATCACGAAACGGGAGACGTGTGCGACCAAGCAGAAAACTTCACCTCATTCTTTCTCTCGATCGTTAATGGCACTCTGGAGTATGGTGATACCATGGAGACTGAGGCTGATGGAGCTTCCCTAATCAACCCAGCGGTCAATCATCCACTAAAGAGCCATGCGCCGCTGGAACATGCTCAATTTACAACGACCAGCAACAAAACACATCTATATCGTCTAGGTGTACACAAGATCGGATACTTCGGCGACAAGACTGTAATTCGCAATGTTGAGGCCCTGCGCAACAGCGAGACCGGAATACCGGACATCGCACAGCTGCATATCGTCTTTAACAAGTGGAGCGGCGATCCGATCGTCGGCATCAATCTCACGACGCTTGTAACAGCCGATCTAGCGACAAGAATGGAACATTTGAGCCTGACAGGATTTCGGTTCGAAAATGTCATTGTATCGACCGATGCTGCTTTCCGCCGACAGGCAAAGAAAAATCCGGAAGTGATGGATCTGCCAGGCTATTTGTGGATGATCGTAGTAGGAACAGCCGAGTATGGCGCTGACGGCAAGATTATCTCTCACAGTGGGCATGATATCAGTATCGGCGTGAACCTAGAACCAATATCGACACAAAACTTAATAAGTCTCGTCCAATCCGGCCGCAGCGATGAGATCCTGCCAACCAGCAGTTTAGTTGTGACAGAGAAATACTTGGAAGTACTTCGAGATGCGGGTATGAAGAATGCCGAGGTCCATAGCATGGGAACAATCAATTAGCAATTCCCTAAAAATTCCCAATCAATTTGCCGGGCTGAGGCGATAACGTAAATATGATTATCTTATCGGAAGCGTCGAGTCGCCTGGAGCCGACACCAAGTTCTCGCGAATTGTACGCATCGACAGAGTGCGCCCGATTAACGGGCTGCGCGGTCTATCATATTCCGCAGGACTTCTCCGGTATAGACTGTGCGGCAGATGCGCTGGCGCATATTCCGGAGCAAGATGTTGAAACCGCGGCCATCTGGATCGGCTATATTCCAACACCTGAGCACTACGAAGCCGTTTTCAATGCCTTAATCGAGAAAGGTGTTCGGCTGCTTAATACGCCCGAGCAGCATCTTCGGGCGCAGGAGTTCGATCGAGCCTATCCGCGCTTGGAAGGGTTGACTCCGCGATCGGTTATCGTTACAGATCCCAACCAGTGCGCGGCAGCTGTGTCTGTTCTGGGGCTGCCCGTGTTTGTGAAAGGCATTGTTCAGTCTCGAAAGGCGCGTGGGTGGAAAGCCTGCGTTGCGGAGAGCCTGCCTGATTTACGTGAATTGACACTTGCGTACCTCAGTCTGGAAGGCCGGACGCGAGGGCGTGTTGCCGTGCGCGAACTCGTGCAACTCCGCTTTGCAAACAAGACAGCGCTTGGCTTTCCAATTGGCAGGGAATATCGCATCTTCATGTACGGAAAGCAAGTCCTCGGATATGGCTACTACTGGGATGGCGACGATCCGCTGAGCCTATTGACTCCCACGGAACGCGACCATGTGATTGCCCTTGCTGTGAAAGCCGCCGGACGTATGGATGTGCCGTTTCTAGCGGTAGATATCGGCCAGCTTGAAGACGGCCGTTGGATCGTCATCGAGACCGGCGATGCCCAGTTTTCGAGTGTCAGCCAGATTCCACTGCTTCCGCTGTGGCATGAGATCAGCAAAATCGGTTATGCAACGGATTAGGCCGCTAAATCCGTATCGAAAGGTACAATAAGATCAGCGTCTGCTGCAATCTGCAGCAGACGCTGCCCCGGCATTTGAATTGGCCGCAACGATGCGGGACCATTCAGAAATTCATCGGGGATTAAGCACTAACGCGTGCCCTACTACAAACGCAACCTGTATGTCCTCTCCGTCGCGGTATTTCTCGCCTCCTTGAGCTGGCAGCAAGTCATTCCCTTCCTCCCGAAGTTCCTTAAGGAGATCGGCGGCGATGGAAAACACTATGAGCTTTGGATCAGCGTCATTTTCGCGTGCCAGTCGCTCGCGGCAATTGTCGCGATGCCTTTTTGGGGCAAGCTTGGAGACACTTACGGCCGCAAGCCGATGATTATTCGGGCGGGCATCTGTCTGACAATCGTTTACTTCGGCATGAGCGTCTGCCAGGCTCCATGGCAGTTGGCTATCTTTCGATTCCTCAACGGAGCGCTGACCGGGTTTATTCCCGGCTCTTACGCCCTGATCAGCACAAACACGCCGGGCAACCGCGCTCCGCGTTATGTGGCGCTGCTGGAAAGCATATCGAATATTGGGCTCATCATCGGCCCATCCATCGGCGCAATGCTGGCTCGATTCGCAGGATATCGCCTGTCTATGGTTATCTCGGGAATCGCGGTGCTGTTGTCTACTATCGCGGTTGCGTTTCTGGTGCAAGAGCCGAATAAGGTTGCCGTCAAAGAGAAGACCAGCATGGTGCAGGACTTCCGGCTCGCATTCAAGTCGCCCGTACTCATCTCTCTCATGGTCACCATGAGCCTGGTCTGGGTTTACGGCAACTCCATCAACCCGTACCTGGTTTTGCACATTGAGACACTGCAGGGTTGGCGTCCCTGGTGGCTGCCGGCGCTCACCTATTCACTGCCAGGAATCGCCTTTGTGCTGTTTGCATATCGGTGGTCGATTCTGGGGCAGCGATGGGGTTATGAGAGAAATATCCTCATCGGTCTTTCCGGCGGCGCAATTGGAGCAATCCTGTTGTTCACCATCCACAATGTGTGGGCGTTTGCCGTTACGTATTTTATCACAGGCATATTTATGTCTACGTTAAGTCCGAGTGTCGGCGCCGTAACCAGCACGGAGATCCCAACGGAATTCCGGGGCCGGGCATATGGCATCCAGCAATCCGCCGGAACATGCGCATCATTCCTCGCCATCCTGACAGCGGGTCAAGTTGCCAGAGTATTCGGCTACGGCGCGGTATTTCTGTTTGTCGCATGCGCATTTCTTACAGGCCTTGCGGTGTTCCGGAGTATGGTCCGGCACTGGCATGTGGCGAAGTAGTGAACGCAAGCGTTAGCTCGTTAGGCCCCACCCTTATTCCCGGGGGTGCCCTCCGGGCGAGGAGGGCGCGTTCGCTTCTGCGAAAGGCTTGCATTTCTTGGCGCATGGTCAAGAAAGCGGAGCCTGTTACTGAGGCGAACGATCCTTCCCTTCGGGGAGGACGCAAGGAGGGGTCTGAACGCGGGAACGCAACTACCCTTCTCTAGAATACGGCAGTAATAGATGCAGGTCGCCGAATTCGTGCCAGAGATAGCGCTCGCGGAGGGATTCGGCATAGGCCGATCGCAGGCGCTCACGGTCCGTCAATGCTTCAAGCATCATCAGATGTGTCGCGCGCGGCTCATGCAGCCCCGTGAGCAAGCCATCGACGGCCCGTGCGCCGCGCTGCGGCGTCACCACCAGTTCCGTCCAGCCTTCGCCGGGATTGACGCGGCCATCCACATCCGTCACCGTCTCCAATGCCCGAACGACTGTGGTTCCCACTGCGATAACGCGACTGCCGGCTTCGCGGGCAAGATTGACGGCTCGCGCTGTTTCCTTCGGCACCCGGTAGTATTCGGCGTACGGTGGCTCGTGGTCTTCGAGGCTGGCGACACCGGTATGCAGAAGCAATGGCGCAAATTGCACTCCCTGGGACACGAGCTGCGTAACGAGCTGCGGTGTGAACGCTCTGCCTGCGGACGGCATTTCCGCGCTCCCCATCTCAATGGCAAAAACTGTCTGGTAGTACTCTGCCGACCATTGTTCCTGCACATACCCGTAGCGTATCGGAAAGCCGTTCCGCGACAGATACGCGTCGAGAGATTCAGGAAGATAGAGAGTCGCGCGCCACAGGCGAACTCCGCTGCCACCATTGATGCGTGCGCTATATGGCTCCTCAAGCCGCACAGATCCTCCATCGGGCAGAGTGTATGTTTCACCGGCTTGCGCGCCCAGAAAGGGCAGCGTACGGCCACCCTCAGGCCGGCGCAACTCAATGCTCCATCGGCCGTCAGGCAAGTGCGTTGAGAGATGCAGTTCGATATTCGTCCCATCCGAACGGCGGGCACGAAGCGCTGCATTCATGGTGCCACTCGTGTTGATCACAAGCAGATCCCCAGGAGCGAGAAACTTGCCGATATCGTGGAACGTGGCGTGCTCCACGGCTTCATTGTCTGTGTAAGACACCATGAGCCTCACATCGTCTCTCGCAAGGCCCCGCGCTTCAGGCGGCTCACTCGCTTCGAGCTCCGGCGGTAATACGAAGTCGATCGGCGCAAGGTCGGCTGAGTTGCCGGTCAGGAAATGGTCAGATGTTGTTAGCGGAAGGCCAGACTTCGTGGATCGATGCGAAGATTGGTTGGATTGTGCGATCATGACGATGCCCTCCCTGTCAGGTCGCGGGCCACGTAACGGCCGCTGGGATAGTCTCCCTCAAGTAACTCGACAAGTCCCGGAACACTGACTTCGGGAAGTGGCCGGTCTCCGATATCCTCGCCTGGAAACGCTTCCTGATGCATTCGCGTCCGCATGTCGCCGGGATCCACCCGGTAGACGCGCCATTGTGGCTCCTCGGCAGCCAGTATTGCCGAGATATGCTCCAGCGCGGCCTTGCTCGAACCGTAGCCGCCCCACCCTTCATAAGCTTCGAGGCCTGCATCGCTGGTTACATTGATGATACGCGCCCCCGGCCGAAGCGAGCCACGTACGGCCTGGATCAGCGCCAGCGGAGCAAATGTATTGACGGCATACACATCCGCCAACGTCTCAATCGAATAGTCCAGCAAACGCGGCTGCGGGCTTGGGCCAAGTATGGAAGCGTTATTGATAAGCGCATCCAACCCGCCGGCCTCTTCAACGGCACTCGCGAGCGCCTGTCGGGTATTGGGATCGGCGACACTGCCGGCAACCGCGAATACGCGCGTCTCTTGCTCCAATCGGCGGCGGACAATATCGAGAGCCTGCTCACCGCGAGCATTGAGGATGAGTGTCCAGCCGCGACGCGCCAGTGCGCCGGCCAGAGATTCACCGAGTCCACGCGACGCTCCGGTAATGAGCGCAATTCGAGTCTCTTCCTTCTTCACGTGCTTCATCTCCTCGTCCTGCTTGATTCGATATCTCGAATCGGGTATATTCCAAGCTAATACTAGGAATATACACAATCGGATACGAATATGTCAAGCTTTCACTTGGAAAATTCAGCGAATTATGTCAGCCGCGATGCGGACCGTTTCTTGATACTTCTCAAGACAGGCGGCCCGCAGCCGACCGGCAAGCTTGCGGCTGCGGCCGGGATAACGGGCGAGGCGGCGCGGCAGCAGCTGGTTAAACTGGCTAAAGAGGGATTGGTTGCAGGAGTGTCAGAAGCGAGCGGAGTTGGCCGTCCGGCGCAGGTGTGGCAGTTAACGCCCACCGGCCATGGCCGGTTTCCCGATACTCATGCCGATTTGACGGTGCAGCTGCTGCAGTCGATCCGCATGGAACTTGGAGAAGAGGCGCTCGATAAGCTGATTGCGGCAAGAGAGAAAGAGACCCGAAAGAATTATAGCGATGAGATGTCCGGAGCAGAGGGTTTACGGGATCGCGTAGCCCAATTGGCGGCAATTCGTTCACGGGAAGGTTATATGGCGGAATGGCAGGAGGACGAGGAGGGTTTCCTGCTGATGGAAAACCACTGTCCGATATGCGCGGCGGCCACGATCTGCCAGGGCTTTTGCCGTGCGGAATTGCAGGTGTTTCAGGAAGTGCTCGGGCCGGATGCGGTCGTCAGCAGAACGGAACACATACCGGCCGGAGCAAGGCGCTGCGCTTATAGGATCAGGAAGGCATAGCCAGCCTTACATTCTGCCGCCGCAGTCGGGGCAGAATCGCACACTGGCGTCTGATTCCTTACCGCAGCTTCCGCAGCGGCGTTTCTGAATTACCGGTGTTCCGCACTGGGGGCAGAACCTTGACCCGCCGGTATCCGCTCCACATCCTGTGCAGTGGGCAGAACGCTGATCGGTGACATTGGCTCCCTGAGTCTGATCGACAGCGGCAGCTCGCTCGCGCACCTGATTTACCATAGCGGCTGCCTGCGCCGCGCCGACCTCTTCACCGAGGAGAGGAGCGCACTGCTTGCAGAGGTTCTGGCCGGGATTCCAGCAGATCTGGCGGCATACCCAGGTTCCACAGCGATGACACTGGTTGAACAGCGGCTTGATCTCGGCGACCGCTGCTTGAAGCGCTCGATCGTGCATAGGTCCGCCCACGGCACGCTGGATCTCGTACGATGAGTTCCCTACATTTCCAAGTATTCCGCCCAGAAAGCCCCCTGCGGCTCTGAGCAGATCTCCTGCGACACCGGCTTTATTGGCCACATAAGTGGACTGGAATCCATTGCCGCAGTGGTCGCAGTGAAAGCGGAATTGGAACCCCTGGTCGGTGGAGAGATCGTTGTAGTTCTGAACAAACTCGATTACGGCCATGCTGGTCTCCTGCAAAGTTCTAAGGACAGTCTTTACACACTAAACAGCACATATTGCGCCAAATCGGACGATATTTCCTTCTTCGCCGCCTCACGGCTGCCTGCCTCATCCATTCTCAACACCTGAATTTCAGAGATGCATATGGCTCATTGCAACACTGCTATAGGATAAATGCATAAGGATATAGCTGAATGAGGCGGAAGTATGGGAGCGCATGGAGCATGAAATTCGGATCCGCATGGCGAATTAATTTTCACTAAAGCCTTACTCAAATATAACGGCTTCATTTATGAAGGCGCATCGAGAGAGAAAAGCGCCGACGAAAGAAGCTATAAATGCCGCAGGCGGCCTAATCCGCCGTGGAGTAACCAAAGATGAGCATTAGAGATCCATACAGCCCTCCCATCGTCAACGGCACGCTCATTCTCGTGCTCGGGATTTTGAGTGTGATAGGCTTACCCTTCCTTGGCCCGGTTGCCTGGATCATGGGAAATAACGCGATGAAGATCTTAAATAGCTTTGAGGCCGATCCTTCGCAGCGCACCAACGCCAGAGCCGGCCAGGTCTGCGGGATCATTGGAACTGTGTTTCTCATTATCGGCATCATCTCCCTCATCGTCTTCTTTGCATTCGAATCACTTATAATTAAAGAGATGAATAGGCAATCGCACTCTTCCGGAATAATTACGGTAACGTCTCCCTAAAGCGATGAGAAATACTCTTCAAGATGCTAAAGGGCGTGATTTCTCATCTCGGTCGATGAATTGGATAATATGATCAACAAAGGTTTGCGTCGATCCATTGCTCCACTAACGAGCTCATTTTTCTTTGCGTTGGCACTGGTCAACACCGCGGCTCAGGCTGCTGTCAAAATCCCTCTCTCTCCGGCCATGGTTACAAACGAAGTTGCACAGGGAGACGCCGGCCAGCTTGTCGATGAGCAGGCACTGGCAGGAGATCCTGCCGCCGGCGCGGGAGGGAAGCCGCTCACGCAGTGGTTCCCCGGATGGTCTTCGTGGTACTATCCGGCCGGCGCAGTCATCGATCTTGGCGTCTCCTACGACATTACAAAGATTTCCCTTTACGACATCAACGGCACTGGTAACGTCACGTTCTACGCGGGAAAACCGAACGCCTGGACGCCGCTTTTCACGGATCCCCAGACCAGCTATCAAACGTGGAACAACCATACCGTCGTTGCTCGGACACGTTACATCCGAGTGGTCCTGGCGGGAGCGACTATTCCCGGCGAGATCGTCATGTACGGCACACCATTAGGCGCTGTACCCGCTCCCCCTGCAGCCGTCGTGCCGCCGGCTCCGCTGATGGATAAGTTCGTGGGCGTCAATGGCTTTATCGACGATCCTATCGGTCGGCTGGCGGCGGCAGGAACAGTCCGTGAATATCACACCTGGGGCTGGGACGAAAGCAACGGCGATCCTTCGTATCCGGGCTACCCAAACAACAAGAATAAGTTCAGTCCCAGTTATGCAGGCGGCTGGGACTTCGACCTGTATTACGCAAACCTGTTTGGTTACGGTCTGACTGCATCACCGTGCCTTCAGGGCAGCGTATCCTGGCTGACGACCGGCGGAGACGACAAGCCGGTGCCGGCCGGCGCTGATCCCACGTTGCCGTCCTCGTATGCCGCTCATGCGGACCACATGTATCAACTTGCTGCGCGATACGGATCGAAAGTCACAGCCGACGGACTGTTGAAGCTGGCAGCGGATCAGCCTCGCAAATCCGGTTTGAACACGCTTTCGTATTTCGAAAACTGGAACGAGGAGAACAAATGGTGGGAAGGCCGATCGGCCTACTTCTCTCCCTACGAATTTGCCGCAATGTGCAGCGCCGACTATGATGGCCATCGTGGAGCGATGGGCACGACAGTGGGTGTCAAAAACGCCGATCCCAAGGCGCTCATGGTAATGGGCGGCCTGGCGGAAGCATCGGTAGATTACCTGAAGGCGATCAAACTCTGGTCGGACTTCAACCGGGCAGGATCGATCCCGTTCGATGTGATCAACTTCCACCACTACAGCACGGATGCGGGGGGGCAGGCATCTGCAACCACCGGTATCAGCCCCGAGGCAGACGGTCTCAAGGCCAAGATGGCGGCGATTGTCGACTATCGAAACCGCTACATTCGAGGCAAGAAGGTCTGGGTATCGGAATTCGGCTACGACACAAACCCCGGTTCGCCCTTCCGCGCTCCCGCCATCGGATCGCATTCGGCCGAAGAAGTGCAGGGACAATGGATCGTCCGGTCTTATCTTGCCCTCGCTGCGGCAGGCGTCGACGCCGCCGAAGTCTATATGCTGCGAGATGTCGATCCGGCATCCACAACACAATTCGCCACATCGGGTCTGACATCAAGCAAAGATACCGGATGGATTCCCAAAGCTTCCTGGTATTACGTTTACACGTTGAAGAACCGCCTCACGGGTTTCCAGTTCGACAGCGAAGTGCCTTCGGGCAATCCGAATGTGCTGATCTATCGGTTCAAACAGGCAAATACGACGAACGCCGTTTACGCCGTCTGGTCCCCCACCAGCAACGACACCACTGTGCCGGCATATCGCCTTGCCCTGCGGTCGGGCGAATCCACCGCGACACTCGTGACCATGCAAAAAGGCGTACGCGACGGCGTTGCATCGCCGCTCACTGTGACAGGTGGCGCAGTGAACGTAAACGTCAGCGAAACGCCCGTATTCGTTCAGGTCACGACCGGGGCGACATTCCCGAAGCTCTACCACTTCGATGAAAAGCTGACACTTACGCCGTCGATGGTGGTTAACGAATCCGGCATTGGCGACGCAACCATGCTGGTCGACGAGCAATCGCAGGTGGGAGACCCGTCTACCGGGTCCGGCGGAGCGCCTTCGACAGCCTGGTTCGGCGGATGGAATGCGTCAGCTTATCCGATCAGCGCCTATATTGACCTCGGAAAGCTGTATAATCTGAGCCAGATCGATCTGCGCGACATCAATGGAACAGGCAATGTCATCGTATCCACCGGATCGCCGGGAAGCTGGACGCCGCTCTTTACGGACGGTTTGACCAACTATCAGTCATGGAATATCCATGCGACGCCGGTGAAAACACGATACATACGGGTGACACTGACAGCGCCCGGCGCCAACCTCTCCGAGATCGCCGTGTATAACAGGTTGAGCAACTGATCTCTCGAAAAAGGATTAAAAGCAAGCCCACTTGAACCGAACGAATGTATTTGTCGCAGCCTCGCCGGAGCATTATGCCGAGGTCGAGGCTGTCCGCTTCCACATCAGCAGCCTTGCCGACATCAAAACATGGCCCGGCGTTTTCAAAGACCGAACTCCGACCGTAACCGACCTCGATGGTCAGATCGACCAGTACGATCTTGCCGTCTTCCTCCTCGGGCCGGACAGCGTTGAATCGCAGCCCGACACGGCCTTGCTGTCAGCCCGCGATACGATCCTGATGGCATACGGTATGTTCCGCGCGCGACTGGGCCGCGACCGCTGTTTCGTCGTGCATGATCGAGCCGGCAGACCAGCCGTATCCAGCGACTTCACCTATCTGAGCTTTGCCAAGCCGGACACAAACGCCGCAGAATCCGCCATCGCAGCCCTGACCCCTGCGTGCGATGTCCTGAAGCGGCAGGTATACGCCGCCGGACCACGCCCCGCTGCATCTGAAGCGCCTGCGAACGCATCGCCGGCAACAGAAGCTAAAACCGTATCCGATGAAGTCTTAGAAGAAGTACAGAAGCCTCAGCCGATAGTCGATGAGCTGCCCGATCCTGCGGACTCAACATTGCTGCGCCAGATGATCAACCTGTGGCCGGAGATAGTAACGAAGGTGAGCGACACCCATCGCATTGCAGCGCCCTTTATGCGCGATACGTTTCCGGTGGCGATCAAGGCAGGCACGGTTGTGATCTTATTTTCCAGCCGGCTTTATGCCGACAAAATAGAGGGAAATGCGCGGGCAAAAGAGGTGCTTGAGGAGACAATTAATGCAATTATGGGCGCGGGCAAGTATCAGATCCGAGGGATCGCAGACTCGACGCCGATATAGTCATCTTGCGCAATAGAAGCATTTAGAATGACACAGGCGCGCAATGCTCTATCTGAAATACCGATACATCAATCCGATTATCGCGAAGGCTAGAAAGCCATAGTGTTTGGAGCCGGTCGACACATTCAAATCCGCACCGATAAACAATATAGAGATCGAAGCTAACAGAAGGTTGAGTTTACGCAGCATAGGGCTGCTTTGTGACCTTTGGCGGGCAGGGATGAAACTGGCTGAACTTTCTACTCGATTCGAATTTCTACTCAAGAAGCTAAGCGGCGACGAAGCTGTCATAGGATAAATGCCATTCCTAAAAATATCCGGCTGAGGCATATATTCAATTGCCTCAGCCGTTTCAGTTTACCATTGATTATTGGAGAGCGGCCTTGCCATATTAAGAAATTATAAACAGCAAGGTCAACAATAAAATTACCGGAACCATGACTGGTTCCGGTAATTTTTACCGTTATTGGCCACTCCTGACAGTTAATGCGTCACCGTTAGCATCGCTGTTTTCGTAACACCGGCGTACACGCCGGATATCGTGGCGGTTGCGTTGGCCGAGACAACTTTGGTCGACACAGTGAATGTCGCGTTGACTGCCCCTGCGGCGATAACTACTGAAACCGGAACGGCTACCGATGTATTACTGCTAGTGAGCTTTACGGTGGTCGCCACGGCGGCCGGGCCGGACAAGGTTACTTTGCCGGTAACCCCCTTCCCGCCAACCACGCTTACCGGGCTGACGATCAATGAGGTCAGGGCAGGCGCTTGAATGATAAGCGCTGCCGTTTTGGTTATTCCACCGGATGCAGCCTTGATCGTTGCCGTGATATTGGCAGCGACAGGCTTCGTTGCGATCGTAAAGGTCGCGCTGCTTGCGCCTGCCGGAATTGTTACGGATGCAGGAACCGGAGCAGATACGCTGCTGCTTGTCAACGTCACAGCAGTTGCCGTGGCCGCTGCGCCGGTCAGTGTTACTTTGCCGTTTATTGTGGCTCCACCGAGGACACTAACGGGACTGACTACCACACCGGCCAGCGTTGCTGCAGGTGGCTGAACGACCAGGGTGGCGGTCTTCGATATTGCGCCATATGTCGCTTTCAGCGTGACTGATGTCAATACGGCGACCTTCTTTGTCGTAACGCTAAACGTTGCCGATGCCGAGCCTGCGGGAACAATTATCGATGCCGGTATTTGAGCGGCGGCCGCGTTGCCGCTGGCCAATGTCACAGTTGTGGCAGCCGCGACCGGAACGGAGAAGAACACTGTGCCAACCGAAGAAGCGCCGCCGGGCACAACTGCCGGCGCCATTGCAAAGGCTGTCAACGTGGGTGGAGTTATGGTAAGGTTGGCCGTCTTTGTGACACCGCCACCTGCAGCAGAAATCGTGACAACCGTGTTCGCTGCCACGGATTTGGCCGTAACTGTAAACGTCGCGGATGATGCGCCGGCGCTTACGATAGCGGCAGCCGGAAGCGTCGCCGCAGCCGTATTAGCGGATGTAAGCGTGATTGTGGTAGCGGCAGTTACTGGTCCGCTCATCGTGATCGTGCCGGTTGAGAAAGATCCGCTGCCGACAGTTGCCGGAGCCAGCGTCACCGAAGCAACGGACGGAGCGGGGGGCTCGGAGATCTTTGTGACGAACGGGTCATTGTTGCCGCTATACGCCGTATGGAACGCGCCCGGTGTTGTCGGGTAATCGGCCGACGCCGTATATCCGGCTACATAGATTGCGCCTTTTATATCTCTGGCGATGCCGATACTGTGCTCATCGCCGCTGCCGCCCAGGAAGGTCGAGTAGGTCACACCCGTTCCTGCCGCGTTGAACTTCGTCACGAAAGCATCGGAACCGCCTCCATAGTTCTGCAGAGAGTTGACCACGGGGAAGAACCCGAGGCAATAGCCCGTAACAACCGCATTGTGATTGCCGTCAACAACGATGCCCGATCCATAGTCTGTCCCCACCCCGCCAAGGTATGTCGAATATACCAGAGCTGATCCTGCAGCATTGAGCTTGGAGACAACCGCATCGGCACAGGGATAGAAATTGCCGCCCGGGTTGCAGTTGCCGCCGCCCCACCCTGGCTGAAACGATCCCGCCGTAGTTGGATATGGGACGGAAAACCCGGTAGCATTCGTGGACCCTGTAATGTAGGCGCACCCGGTGTCGTCGACGGCGATCGCGCTGCCGCCATCATAGTCGTCGCTGCCAATGTAAGTGGAATATACGATCGACGCCATCCCCACCTTGGTCGGGTTGATCTTCGTTACGAATACATCACCGACATCGCCGCCATACTGTTTCTGGTAAGCGCCGTTCGTGATGGGAAAGCCGCCCCCCGTATTTCCGGTGACGTATATGAAGCCTTTCGGGTCAAGCGCAATTCCCCTGGCAGCGTCCAGGTTGGGACCGCCCAGATAGGTTGAGTAGACAATATTCTGTCCGTTCGGATCCAGTACCATGACGATGCCGTCGCCGAATCCGCCGTATGTGCTCAGGCCGTTAACGATGGGAAAGCCCACGGCGTGTCCGCCACTGGCGCTGCCGGCGACATATGTATATCCCAGATTGTCGACCGCAATCGCATATCCGTTGTCTTCGCCGCTGCCCGATTGGGCATAGGAGTAAATCACGTTCCCTGTCGAGTCGATCTTTAACACAAACAGCTGCTGATCGTCGTAAATGTCCGGAAACATCGCATCCGGAGCCGTGAACGAACCCGTTACATAGGCGTTCCCAGCTGCATCGACAGCAATTGCGTTGCCGTCATCGCGGTCCGGTCCGCCAAATATCCCACTCCAGAGCACGGCAGTGCCGGCCGCGTTCAACTTCGCAACGAGGATATCGCGATCGCCGTTCACGTATGTCGCGCCGGTAATCCAGGCATTGCCATCCTTATCAACCGCTATCGCGTGGCCCTCATCCCAGGCGCTTCCCCCCACGAAGCTTGAATACGACAGTATGGGGTCGATGATTAGCGGCGCACTGTGATCATACTCCCCAATCGAGAACGTCACGTTGTGCGCGCCGCATTTAACATAGCGGCCAGCGATACTGTGACGCACGCCGTCGATATTCTGGTAAATAACGGGCTTGTGCTGCTCCAAATTGCCGCCGCCGGTGAACAGGGTGAGTCCGCCAGCATCGTTTATGGTCACCGCATCTGCACCGGTGAAGGCCATATTGATCCGGTGAGGATCAGCGCCGGGTTTGACGATGAAGTCATATTCGAGCTGGCCCTGGTTGCCGTAGTACACCATATCGGTGCCTGGATAGATATCGTAATACTGAACACGCTCAAACGGATCGACGTGCTCGACGGTTGCCGACATCCCTGGACCGCGGAAGTAGCTGACTGTTCCAGGCAGTTTAGCCTTACCTAAAACCTGAGCATGCCGGTTCGCGCCGGCAAGAGTCATATTAATGACTGTCGCCGGCATATTCGTCTGTTTATTGTGGGCCTCTGGCTTCGGGTGGAGCCGAGCCCCATTCAATGCAATTTGCGCTCCCGTCTCGGTAAGCGACAGGGAGTATCCTTTACCATGCGCGATATACTTCGTCGACGTATCCGCCTGTCCATCGTTGGCTTCAAAGCTCAGCGGAAAAGATGCGTACTTTGTCGCCATCGGAACTGCCTGGCTCTGCGGCGCAGCAGTGGACTTTGGAGTTGCTGGAACGTCGAGGGCGCTATGTGTAAACGCGACGAACCCTGAGGCTGCGGCAAACAAAGCGGCAGCCGTTCCGTATGTACGATTCTCCAACGATGTGGAAAGTTTCGATCTAGACAATGTCGTTTACCTTTTCCGGGAAGCGTCATTGCTTCCCCAAACATGATCAGGACGGATATCAACGATTTAGCGCTGCGCAACCTGATCCCTGAGATTTGAAATCGCCTGCACGGTCAGATCCGAGAGCTGTGGCTGCTCCAGCAGATAGCGAGTTTCGAACTCTACGCCAAGCCGATGGATCGTTTCCGGATTGAGCGTGCCTGTTGCGGCCGCATCGGCGATCTTTGGAAACGCTCCCTCAAATCCTCCGGGAGAGACGATTGTCAGCAGCTTCCCTGTGGATTTACCGATATTGCGGAAGTGATGCGCAATACCGCGAGGGACGTACAGGGTTGTGCCGCGGCGCCCAAAGTGGTCTCGGCCATCGACACGAAAGACAAATTCACCTTCGAGGACATAAAACAGTTCATCGCAATTGTCGTGAACATGCGCCGGAGGGCCGCCGCCTGGCGCGACATTCACTTCGTAAGCGCCGATCATTCCGCCGGTTTGCGCCGCGGTAAGCTTGATCGTCAATGCTTCATCATGAAAGCGCAGAGTGCTGCCGCCACCCGGTCCCAGCACCACGGGGACGCGCCCACCAGGCGCTACCGTCTCATTGCCAGGTCCAAGGCTGAGTCCGTACATCTCTGCGATCGGAACCAGATCTGAAAACTGGAAGCCCGGTTTTGCGACAGCCTCCGACTGAGCGCGAAGAAACCCTGCGAACTGGGGCGGCGTTGTAAATCCGAGAAATTTTGCAGGACGGTCGCCATGGCATGCGAACCTGTGAGCGATACAGCGGGGTAGATATGCAAGCGATCCCGCTTCGGCAATGTGCGTCTGGCCCAGGACCTCTACGGCGAGCGTCCCTTCTAAAACATAGAACAGCTCATCTTCGTTGGAGTGGGTATGGAGAGGCGGTCCGCCTCCGGGGTTTACCACGGTCTCGATGAGAAAGAATGTATTATCGGTATCCGCTGCGCAGATCTTCGTCTGCAGACTTGTTCCATGCGCAATGAGTGTTTCTCCCTGGCCAGGCGCGATTGATTTGACCTTCGCCATCGCTGCGCTGCTGTTTAATTGTGTGGTCACTGAATTGTCTCCTTGGTTTAAGTGACGGCCCTTCATCGGGCCTGTCGAGAGACATCATAAACGGCCAGCGTAACAGTGGCGTAACAAGAAGAGGGAATTAAAAAATATTACGGGAGATTTTAAGGCTAATCTTCGCAGGCAAAGCGTGCGGCGTGGGCTATAGGCATGGCGCGGCCGTCGATCCAGGCGTTGCGCCAGGTTGATTCGGGCAGCGCGGCGGTAATGTCGTTTACGACATTATCATGCTGTTCCTGGCAGTGCGGTGTGAGGGGCGTTGACACTTCTTCGCGCATTCGTTCGGCTGCGCCGAGGAACGTGGCGGCTCGCAGGGGATGGCCAACTTCGGACTCGGCAATGCCCATCGCTTCGAGGGCATTGGAAAGGTAGAACGGAAGCGTCATATCGGCCATCATGGTGATGGCTTCGCGCAGATATCTTCGGGCGGCCAGGTAATCGCCTCGTGACGCTTCAAGATCACCCATGTTGTAGAGTGTCAATGCAACCCCGGGCAGCTCCTTAAGGCGGCGCTGCGTTTCCAGGATCTCATGATTGAGCGTCATGGCCCTCTCGTACTCCCCCTTGTGCGCCGCTACGGCAGAGAGGCCGCCCAGTGCCATGGCGACTCCGCGCTCATGACCGATCGCTCGCCATTGGAACAGAGATTCAGAAAAGTATGTGAGAGCGGCATCGTAGTCTTCGACGAGATGCTTCACGATCGCTGCTCCCTGGGCTGCGATCGCCTGAGCAGCCCGGTTGCCTGATTCCCGGCCTATACGAGCCACATCCTCATAGATAGGAAATGCCTGATCGTATTTGCCTGCCTGTACAGCGATGTCGCCGATATTGACGAGCGCCGAGATCACGCCTGAGCTGTCCCCTTCACGTCGCAATATATCGAGCGCCTTTTCAGAATACGCCAGGGAGACGGCCTGATCGTTCTCATATCCCGCCAACATGCCGGCGGCATTCCATGCGTGCGCTTTGGTAAGGTCCGTCAATGCTTCTTCATGCACCAGAAAAGCATCCAACCATCGTCTTCCCTCACTAGTCAATCCGCGATACTGCCAAAATCGCCAGAGCACTGACGCCATCTCTGTCCCCTGCTCCCACTCTCGCTGAGATTGGAGCCATTCGAGGGCTGCGCGTACGTTCTCAATGTCCGCCCCAAGTCGTGCCTGCCACTCCGGGTGGTCCGACTGAAATGAGTGAGCGTCGGTTTCGCGCGACAGGTCAAGGAAGTAAACGGCGTGCTCCGATCCCAGCCGTGACTTTTCCTCTTCGTTCAGCAGAGACCATCCGTATTCGCGAACGCTTTCGAGAATACGATAGCGCGCCTCATCCTGCTCACCGTTTACGGTCATAAGCAGCGAATGGTCGGTCAAGTCGGCCAGAGAATCGAGAGCATGGCGATCACAGATCGCCTCCACCGCCATCAGGCTAAAGCTGCCGCGAAAAACCGAAAGCTGGTTGAGCAGCCGGCGGGCATCCTCCGGCAGCATCTGCGCGCTCCAATCGATGGCCGACCAGAGTGTTTGATGGCGTGGATCGATGTCGCGACGGCGGCTGCGCAGCAAATCAAAGCGGCTGTCGAGCCGGGAGAGCATTTGTGCCGGGGTAAGCGAGCGTGCCCAGGAAGCGGCAAGTTCGATGGCGAGCGGAAGTCCTTCGAGGCGTACGCACAGAGTGGCAACGATCTCGGAATTGTGCGCAGTCAGCTGGAAGTCCTGCATTGCAGCCTGAGCCCTGTCCACAAATAGCTGAACGGCAGGCTCCCCTGTCAACTGAATCAGAGTGGAATTCGGCGTGGGAACATTGAGAGGCGGTATGGGCATCTCACGCTCTGCGGTTATATTCAAGCACTGTCGTGATGAGACAATTGCGTGGATCAGAGGCAATTTCGTAACAAGCTCCTGGAGACGAACAGCCGCAGTTTCCACAATCTGTTCGAAATTGTCCAGAATTAGAAGCAATCTACGAGTAGCCAGATGTTCGACAAGTGTGTCAAGTATGGGACGCCCCGAAGTGATGGGAACGTCCAGAGTATCTGCAATGACTCCATACAGCAGATTTCCGTCACGTGTACCAGCCAACGCAATGAAATAGACTTCTAAAGAAGGAGCACGCTCGGCGACAGAACGACTAGCTTCAATCGAGAGACGCGTCTTCCCTGCCCCACCAGGTCCTGTCAACGTTACTACCCTGGCACCGTCTTCGAGGATCATTAAAGCAAGACGCAACAGCTCTTCACGGCGTCCGAAGAAGCGCGTGAACTGCATCGGGAGATGTACTCGCGTTTCCGCCGGCTTTGTCGGCGCCACTACCTCAACGCACGCAACAGGCTGAGTCATATGCTGAATAGCAAGCGTATCCCCCGACGCAACGGCAGCACGAGACTTTTTGACCATCTCCTGCATCGCCTTGGAAGGTTCTTCGCCGATCTCGGCCAGGGCACGCTCACGCTCGGCGTATTGTTTTACAACCGCATCATAACGCCCTGCATTGAAGAGCAGACGGAGCAGGTTTTCGTGCGCAGTGTCGTCCCAGGCATCGGCTCGAACAGCGGCGTAGGCGGTGTCAATAGCCTGGTCGGTGTCGCCGGACTGGGCCTGAAGCTGCGTTAGTTCCTGAAGAATAGTGGCATAGAGGTTCTCAAGGCGGCCCCGCTCCGAGAGAGCCCAGTCGTCGAAGTTACCCGGGAGGAATTCACCTCGGTAGAGTTCTAGAGCTGCGGTGAGCAGCAACCGCTTGTCTGCCGGATCGGACGACGAACGAGCGCGCCTGGCAAGAGCCTCGAATTGAGCAGTATCCGTTTCGACGGCATCGGGGTTAAAACGAGCAGTGGCTCGGCCGGCAATCAGGACTGCGCCAGCAGGCACGACACCAGGCGGCTCCAACTGTCGGCGGAAAGATGAGAGGACTTGCCGCAGCGAATCTCGTCCGGCTTCGATCTCAGCATCGGGCCAGAAGATCTCCACAAGTTCTTCGCGTCCATGGTCGCGCTTGAGGTTGTGAGCGAGATAGGCGAAGATCGATCCCGCCTTGCGAGTGCGAAATCGATCCACGACAAGATCGCTGCCCAGGCGCGCCTGTAATCCGCCA